>RRZU012956719.1_pt1 | contig 20874 bp, 17 predicted proteins | sample 2165561 | NCBI WGS metagenome assembly RRZU01 (sample SAMN10456909, study PRJNA506462) | wastewater metagenome | isolation source: wastewater sludge | place: USA: Moscow, Idaho | reverse complement strand
TCGGCCGTCATCTTCCATTCTTCCTTGGTGTCGCCACTGTCCAGGAAGACGTCGATCTGTGGGATGACGTTGAAGGCGATCTGTTTCTGGAACTTCTTCGGCTCGACCTCCTGGCCGGGGACATACATGCCCTTGGTCTGGTTCCACAGCTCGTCCATGCCCTCTTTGCCGGCGCCCGAAACCGACTGATAGGTCGAGACGACGACGCGCTTGATGCGGGCGCGGTCATGCAGGGGCTTGAGCGCCACCACCATCTGCGCGGTCGAGCAGTTGGGGTTCGCGATGATCATCTTGTTGCGATAATCCTCGACCGCGTCGGGATTTACCTCGGGCACGACCAGCGGGATCTGCGGATCATAGCGGTAAAGCGAGCTGTTATCGATCACCACGCAGCCCTGTTCGGCGGCGATGGGGGCATATTTTTTCGTCGCGTCCGAGCCGATGGCGAACAGCGCGATGTCATAGCCGGTGAAGTCGAACCCCTCGATATCCTGGCATTTCAGGGTCTTGTCGCCATAGCTGACCTCAGTGCCAATGCTCCGGCGCGAAGCCAGAGCGACAACCTCATCGGCAGGGAACTCGCGCTCGGCGAGAATGTTCAGCATTTCACGGCCCACGTTCCCCGTGGCGCCGGCGACAACGACCTTGTAGCCCATTGGGGGTCTCCTATCAGAAAGGACGCTGCGATATAGGGCAGGATTCGGGAAAGCGAAAGCTGAATTTCGTCGATTTGACAGGTATATCGGCGAATTACTGTCATAATGACGATAAACATGTCGATCCGCCCGTTCGGGAAAGGGTGGTTGCCGTCTGTTCGTGGCTGGCGCAGTCTTTGGCGGCATGAACCGGGGGATGGGCATATGATGCAGGCGCGGAATCTGAACGAGATGCTGGCGATCCGGCTGCCGATTCTACAGGCGCCGATGGCCGGCACATCGACCCCGGCCATGGCGGCGGCGGTGTCCGAGGCCGGCGGTCTTGGCGCGCTTGGTCTTGGCGCGGCGACGGTCGAGGCGGCGGCCCAGGCCATTCGCGACACGCAGGAACGGACCAGCCGGGCCTTTAACGTGAATTTCTTTTGCCATGCGCCGCGCCCGCCCGATCCGGCCGGGGACCGCGTCTGGATCGACCGCGCCGCGCCGCTGTTCCAAGGTTTCGGCGCCCGTCCGCCGGCTGAGCTGCATGATATCTATGACAGTTTTCGCAGCCATGACCGGCTGTTGGGCATGGTGCTTGAACTGCGGCCACGCGTCGTCAGCTTTCATTTCGGCTTGCCGCAGCCGCATCAGATCGCGGCAATGCGGGCGGCGGGGCTGATCCTGATGGCCAGTGCCACCTCGCTCGACGAGGCGCGCCAGATCCGCGACGCCGGGCTGGACGCCGTCATTGCCCAGGGGTGGGAGGCCGGCGGCCATCGCGGGATCTTCGACCCCGCGGTACCCGATGCGCGGCTGTCGGCCGAGGATCTGACCCGCGCGCTGGTGCGCGAGATCCCCCTGCCCGTCATCGCGGCCGGCGGGATCATGGATGGCGGGGATATCGGCCGGGCGCTGTCCTGGGGCGCGCAGGCGGCGCAATTGGGCACGGCCTTTGTCGGCTGCCCGGAAAGCGCGGCCGATGCGGCCTATCGCGCGCGGCTGTCGCAGGGGGGCGAAACGGTGATGACGCCGGTCATTTCCGGGCGTCCCGCGCGCTGTCTGTCGAACAGCTTTACCGATTGGGGGGCCGGGGTCACGGCGGATGCGGTCGCGGCCTATCCCCGCGCCTATGATCTGGGCAAGGCACTGAACGCGGCGGCCAAGGCGGCGGGACAGACCGGATATGGTGCGCAATGGTCGGGCATGGGCGCGTCCCGCGCCCGCGCGATGCCGGTATCGCGCCTGATGGCGGCGCTGGCCGATGAACTTGCGGCGTTTCGATCCGCGCCCTAGTCGCGCCGCAGATGCAGGCGCGGATCGCGGCTGATCAGGGCGTCGGCCCATGCGGCCTCGGCCCCGAAATCATGGGGAACCTGATCGGCGCTGCGCCGGCCCGACAGGCTTTGACTGGCGAAAAAGTCGAACCCGTAAAGGTCCAGCCGCGCCATATCCGACCGCGCGATCAGATCGATCAGCATGGCGCCGGTGGTGGGCGGCGCCGCCAGCCGGGTTTTCAGCGCCTGATAATCCGGCAGCGGATGCAGATAAAAGCCCGGGCTGGTCGCGGTCCGCCAGTCCAGCCGCTTGCGTTTGGGCGACATCCAGAGCACGCGGCGTGGGGCGATGCGCGCGCGGTCGGCCTCGCCCAGCCGGACCGCCAGCCCCAGCCAGTCGGTTCGCGTGCCGTGGCTGGTCGCGGCCGGCATGGGCGCGCGATTGATGCGGATGACCAGATCGGCGGCGTCGATTTCGGTCCCGTGATCGGCCAAAGCCAGCGCGCGGGCATTGCCGATCAACGCGATGCGCTTGTCCGCCAGATCGTCCAGCAGGGCGGATTGCGGTGCCGACAGGCTTTGCAGCGCCGCCTCATCGCGCAGGGTCCGTGCGATCAGAAAGCCAAGCCGGTTCACGCCAGCAGCTTTCGATAAACCTCGGTGATGGCGCGGGCCTCGCACTCGATGGCGTGGTTGGCCTCGACATGCGCGCGGGCGGCCCGGCCCGCGGCGGCCCGCGCGCTGTCGTCGTCCAGCCAGCGCGCCAGTGCCGCCGTCAACGCATCCACGTCGTCGCGGGGGACAAGGCTGCCGGTTTCCCCGTCGCGGATCAGCGTTTCATAGGCGCCAACGCGCGCGGCGACGGTGGGAACGCCGCAGGCCATGGCCTCAAGGGGCGTCAGGCCGAAACCCTCCCACCGGGCGGGGGCGGCAAAAAGATCCAGTGCCTGATAGGTTCTGACCACCTGTTCCCATGGGATTTCGCCAAGGAAACGGATGCGCTCGGAAAGACCCGCCGCCGCGATCCGCGCCCGCAGATCGTCAAAAAACGCCTGGTTGTCGGCGGTTACCCGGCCGGTAAAGACAAGTTTCGCGCGCGGGCGGTCGGGAAACAGCCGCAAGGCCGCCTCGACCAGAAGATCGACCCCCTTTTGCGCCCGGACGCGGCCGAAACAGCCGATGACGATGTCATCGGGCCCATAGCCCAGATCGGCGCGCAGCGCGGCGCGGTCGGCCGCAGGGTGAAAGACGCCCAGATCGACGCCATGCAGGATCACCGTGGCCGGGCGTTCCAGATAGCTGGCCGCCTGTGGCGAGGTGGCGATCAGCGCATCCTGTTGCCGGATCAGCCAGCGGGTAAAGCCGGTATGGCGTCGCTGCGCGGCCGAGGTGAACAGCAACCGATACCGCCGCCCCAACAGCCGCCGCAGGATCAGCCCCAGCGCCATTTCGGTGTTGCGCCGCGCGTGCCAGACCCGCCAGCGGTCGCGCGGCAAGGTGGCGGCGCGGATCAGCGGGATATGCGGCAACTCGGGCGGCAGGCCGGGGCCGGTGGTCGTGATGCCGATCATGCGCGCCTGTACCGGGATCAGCCGCACCACGGTGGCGGTGACACCCGACAGCCGGCGTTTCAGATTCGGGGCCACGACCTCGATCCGGTCGGCGGGCATCCGGTTGGGCGGCAGATCAGTCATCAGGCGTCTCGGGTGTCAGGAAATACAGTGCGACCCCTATCGTAAGCGGGATCAGAAAGAACAGGAACAGGTCGGAATAGGCCTCGGCGGGGGGTTGCCCGTTCATGGCGCTCAGATAGACCGGGCGCGAGGTGAATTGCAGCAGGCCGACCCCGCCGATCGAGAACATGTTGAGGAAGGTCACGCCCTTGCCCACAAGATGCGGGGGCAAAAAGGCCCGGCCATGCGCCATAAGCAGCGTATAGCCCGCCCCCGACAGCCCCACCAGCGTCAAGAGCGCGACGGCGGGGCCGATGCCGGCGGCGGGCGCCAGCCACAGTCCCGTCATGACCAGAACCGCCCCGCCGTTAAAGATAAGCGCCGTGCGCCGGACCGAACCCAGCCAGATCGCCAGCGGCCCGACCAGAAAGCTGCCCAGAACCATGGCGATGCCCATGGCCAGGGTCGCGCGCCCGATCAGCACGTCGTCGGCGCCGTAAACCTCGGCCAGATAGGGGCCGGCCCACAGCCCGCGAATGGCGGCCGAGGCGGCGTAATTGACCGACATCAGCGGCAGGATGAACCACAGCGCGCGCAGGGACAGCAGCTCGGCCAGCGAGCCGCGCGGGTGACCGGCCGCCAGCCCCTCGGGGTCGCGCACAAAGATCATGATCGCCGCCGCCACCGCCAGCGTCACCGCCGCCAGCGCCCAAAGCGTCGTCCGCCAGCCAAGCGCGCCGATGATCCAGACCAGCGGCGCCGCCCCCAGGATATTGCCCAGTGACCCGAACCCGACCACCGTTCCCGCCAGCGTGCCAAAGATCGCCGCCGGATAATTGCGCGCAAAGATGTAATAGCTGCCCATCAGCGCGGGCGCGCAGCCGATCCCCAGAAGCGCAAGCGAGACATGCAGATGCCACGGCGCCTGAGCCAGCGCGAAAACCGCCGCCCCACCCGCCCCGCCAAGGGCCAGCAGACAGGCCACCGTCCGGCGCGGGCCAAAGCGGTCCAGCGCGCTGCCGATGGGGATCTGCATGGCGGCAAAGGCCACGAACCACAGCCCCGAACTTAGCGCCAGATCGCCCGGCCCCGCGCCCAATTCCGATTGCAGCACCGGCGACAGCACCGCCAGAAAGGCGCGATAGAACTGGCTGAGCAGATAGGCCAGGATCAGGCTGACGATCCCAGCCGATAACAAGGCGCGCATGACTGCCCCCGGGAATGTTATTGTTGCGCAAAGGTTTGCCGATCCACCGGCGAAGGGCAAGTCCCGCGCTAGCTGCGGCCCAACAGCACCGCGAGCCACAGCGCCGCCTGCGACACCCGTCCCTGACGGAAAAAGCCGCCGCGCCGCATGGCGGCGATGCGCTGCGGCAATGGGCCGTGCAGGCGGGCGAAGTCCCCAAGCAGGGCGCGGTTTTCCGGCGTCAGCCGATGGGCGGATGCGCGCAGCGCGGCCAGGTTTGTCCGGCTCCAGTCGCGATAGGTACCGTCGAGCATCCGCCTTAGCCCGCCAAGCCGCGACCGCAGCCGATTGTTGGCGCCGACCAGATTGCCCTCGTGCTGGCGATAAAGAACCGAGGGTTCGGGATCATAGATCACCTGCCCGCCGGCCCCGGTGACCAGCTGATAGATCCACCAGTCATGCATGACGACCGGCCCGGCCTCGGCATGGGCGGCGGCGACCAGATCCAGCGCGGCCCGGTTCATCAGCAGGGTGTTCCCCTGAACCATGTTCTGGATCAGGGCGTGGCGAAAGCCCGGCGCATGGCGCGGCAATGGCGACAGCGACATCTGTCGCAGCGCCGGATCGCAATTGATCACCCGGCTGCACCAGATCGCCGGCCCGTCACCGGGCAGCGCGGCCACGGCGCGCGCCAGCTTGTCGGGCTGCCAGACGTCGTCCTGATCGCAAAAGGCGACATGGGTCGCCTGCGGCGGCACATGGGCCAGAAGGGCACGGAAATTCGCCGGCGCGCCCTGTCTTGGGCCGGGCAGGATGCGAACCTGTCCCTCGGGCCGGCGGGCGGCGAAATCGGCCAAAAGCGCGGCGCTGCCATCGGACGACCCGTCATCGCCCGCGATCAAAAGCCAGTCGCGCAGGCTTTGCCCGGCCAGGCTTTCCAGCTGGGCCGGCAGATAGTCCCTGCCCTGATACACGGCCATCAGGATGGCGACCTGCGCCTTATCGCCCAATTTCATCCCCGGTCCAAAGGCGACCCTGCCGCCCGATGCGCCCTCATAGCGCCGGGGGCCGGGCAGGGAAAGCCCGGCCCCTTGCTGGGGCTTACTCGCAGCGCGTTACTTGACGACCAGTTCGGCGTCCCATGCGGTCAGGGGCGCGGTGCTCCAATCGCCATAGGTGGCATTGGGGAACACGATCCAGTCGGCGCCGAAATGGGCGGCGTTCTTGTCGACCTCGGCGCGTTTCACATCGGTGGGCGCCTTGCGGAAGACGCCGTCGAAATCGTGCAGCGTGTCGCCCAGCAACAGGACGATCTTGTGATCCTTGCTGACCACGGCGCGGCGCTCGGCCTTGCTGGTGCCGTAAAGCAGCACCGTCTCGTCCGAGACCTGCGGAAACCCCAGTTCCTTGAGCGTGGCGATGGTCGCGGCCTTGTTTTCCGGCTCGCCGAAACGGTCCGAGATGTAATAGATCGCCACCCCGGCCTTGTCGGCAAAGTCAAAGAATTCCAGCGCGCCGGGGATCGGCGTGGGTTTGCCGCGCAATTCCCAGTCGCCCCAGGTGTCCCAGGTGTCATAGACATGGCATTTTTCCATGTCGCGCACCAAAAGCGGCGTGTTGTCGATCGCGGTTTCGTCCAGATCGCTGACCACGGCCAGCCCTGCGGCGCCGCCCGCCTGCGCGATTGCCGCCTCAAGATTGGCGCGGGCCAGCGCATAGGCCTGTAATTGCAGGGCGCGGACCTCGGCCGATTGCTGTTGATACCGAAGGCCCATGGCGAATTCCTTGACCTGGCATTCGGCGGGGGCGGCGTCTTGCGCCAGGGCCGGCGCGGCCAATGCGATCACGCTCGCCAGCGCGGTCAGGCTGGCGGCAAGGGGCTTCATCTGCATGATTTTCCTCCGATATCCATGCGGTTCGGGGGACAGGCTAGGGTCTGCTGGCGGGACCGTCAAACCGCGATCATGCGAATTCCGACTTTGCGGGGGTCATGCGGGCCGGGGCTTCGCGGATCGGCAGGTGGATCAGCGCGCTGAAGGCGCCGACGCCCACGCCGACCCACCAGACCAGCGTGTAATCGCCATAGATGTCATACATCTTGCCGCCCAGCCAAACCCCCAGGAACGACCCCAGTTGATGGCTGAGAAAGACGAACCCGTAAAGCGTGCCCATATAGCGCAGCCCATAGATATAGGCGACCAACCCCGAGGTCAGCGGCACCGTCGCCAGCCACAGCCCCCCCATCACCAGCGAAAAGATGATGACGCTGGTCGGCGTGATCGGCATCAGGATAAAGGCGGCCGAGGCGATGGTGCGCAGCGTATAGATCCCCGCCAACAGGTATTTGCGGGTATAACGCTTGCCCAGCCAGCCCGACAGGATCGAACCGGCGATATTGGCCAGCCCGATCAGGCTGATCGCCACCGCCCCCAGCGCCGAGGTGGTGGTGATGCCGATGCTGGCCAATGTGCCCATGGGGCTGATCGGGCCGCACATTTCGGTAATCATCGCCGGAAAATGCGCGGTGATGAAAGCCAGCTGATAACCACAGGAAAAGAAGCCCGCAAAGATCATCAGATAGGACGGATCGGTGAAGGCGCGCTTCAGCACCGTGCCCATGCTTTCCTCAAGCTCGCTTTTGCTGGCGGGTTTGGTGTCGCCCAGCAGCGGCAGGAACAAGAGACAGGTCAACACCAGCACGCCAAAGATGATGAACACCGTCTGCCACGGATGATAGGCCAGCAGCCCCTCGGCCAGGGGGGCGCCGAATACCTGCCCGGCCGAGCCGGCGGCGGTGGCGATCCCCAGGGCAAGGCTGCGGTTCTCGTCGCTGCTGGCGCGGCCGATGACGGCCAGAATGACGCCGAACCCGGTGCCGGCGATGCCGAACCCGACCATCACCTCAAGCAGTTGCATGGATTCCGGGGTGGTCGCATAGGCGGTCAGCACCAGCCCCGCGGAATAAAGAAACGCCCCGATGATGATCGACCAGCGATCACCCCAGCGTTCGCCCAAAGCGCCGAATATCGGCTGGCCGATGCCCCAGGCCAGATTCTGGATGGCGATGGCAAGGCTGAATTCGCTGCGCGGCCAGTTGAATTCGGCGGCGATGGGGATCTGGAAAACCCCGAAACTGGCCCGCAGCGCGAAATTGATCAACAGGATGATACATCCGCCAATCAGCACCGGGGTGAAAAGGGATGATGCGCGCGCTTGCGAATGTGTCGACATCTGGGTCCTGCTCCACCATGCAACAGGCTATTCCTGCGCCCGGTCGCCCGCGGCGTCAATGGCGCTCATTGCTTGCGCTGCGCCGCCACGCTAGCCTTGGACAGCGACAGATGAGGGCGCGCATGTATCAGGTGATCGGAACCGGAAAAAGCCGTGCGCTGCGCGTGCTTTGGATGCTTGAGGAACTGGGCCAGCCCTATCAGCATGTGCCCGTCAACGCCCATTCCGAAGGCGTGACCTCGTTCAACCCGGCCGGCAAGGTGCCGGTGCTGGTCGTCGATAGCACGCCGATTACCGATTCGACCGCGATACTGACCTATCTCGCCGATCATCACGGTGCGCTGACCCATCCCGCCGGCACGCTGGAACGCGCCCGGCAGGACAGCCTGACCCAGCTGATTCTCGATGAATTCGACGCGGCGCTGTGGCTCGCGGCCCGCCACAGCTTTGTCCTGCCCGAGGAAATGCGCTTGGCGGCGATCAAGAACACGCTGCGCTGGGAATTCGAACGCAGCCAGAAGACGCTGGTCCAGCGCATGGCCGAGGACGGGTTCTTGATGGGCGACATGCTGACCGTGCCCGACATCATCCTGGCGCATTGCCTGACCTGGGCGCTGTCGGCGCGCTTTCCGATCACCGAGCACCGGTTGACCGATTATCTGGACATCATGCGGGCCCGCCCGGCCTATCTGCGCGCGCTTTCCAGATAGGCGGCGGCGCCCAGCCCGGCCCGCCATCCGCTGGCCAGACAGCCGGTCAACAGATAGCCGCCGGTCGGCGCCTCCCAATCCAGCATCTCGCCGGCGGCAAAGACGCCCGGCAGCGCGCGCAGTTCCAGCGATGGCCCCAGACTGTCATCCGTAATCCCCCCGGCCGAGGAAATCGCCCGCTCGATCCCGAAAGGCCCGTCATGGCGCAGCCGCAGCCCCTTGGCGCGCATGGCCAGCCGTTCAGGCTCGCCGGGCAGCGGTTGCCCCCATTCCATCAGCAGCGCGGCCCGCAACGGATCGCCCAGAACCCGCCGCAGCCGGTTGCCGACCGACAGCTTTGCTGGCGCCTGCGCGAAACGCCGGGCCAGCTCCTCGGCTCCCAGATCGGGCGCCAGATCGACCATCGCCTCGGCCCCGTCGCGGATCGCGGCGGCAACCTCATAAAGACCGCCGCCCTCGATTCCGCGCGCGGTGACGACCCATTCCCCCCGGCTGACCAGATCGCCGGCACTCAGCGCGACCCCCTTGACCGCCTGCCCGAAATGCCGCGCCATCTGCGCCGACCAGGCGACGTGAAACCCCATATTCGCGGGCCGAAAGGGCGCGATGCCAACCCCCCGCGCCGCCAGCCACGGCACCCATCCCGCATCCGATCCCAGTCTGGGCCAGCTTGCGCCGCCAAGCGCCAGCACCACCGCACGGGGCTGTAACAGGACCTCGCCGCCCTGCGTCTCGAATCGCCAGTCCTCGCCCTGAAATCCGCACCACCGCCAGCGGCTGCGCAGCTCGACCCCCTGCCCGGCCAGCCGCCCCAGCCATGCCCGCAAAAGCGGCGATGCCTTCATGCCCACCGGAAACACCCGCCCGGTCGAACCGGTGAACAATTCGATCCCCAGCCCCCGCGCCCAACCCATGACCTCGGCGGGTCCGAATTCTTTCATGTCCAAATATCCCGGGGGGGGCCGCAGGCCGGGGGCAGAGCCCCCAAAATGCGTGGCAAATATCCCGGCCGGTTCATCCTTGGTCAGATTCAGCCCGGATTTCCCCGCCATCAGGAATTTTCGCGCCGGCGTCGGCATCGATTCGGCGACAACGACACGGGCGCCCTGCCCGGCCAGCACCTCGGCCGCCATCAACCCGGCCGGCCCGGCCCCGATCACTAGGGCCTCGACCCGCTCGGCGCTCAACGCCCGCCCCGCGGCATCATGCACAGACGCAAAAGCATTCGTTCCATCAACGCCATGGCCGGCGCCCGCGACGATGACCGCAAACTCAGATCGGTTTCGATCAGCTGATGCATCGCATCCTCAAGCGCGCGCATGCCCCAATCCTGCGCCTGCCGGATCATGCGGTCGCGGCGCGGCCCAAAGACCGGCGGCCGCAGCCGCGCGAAACCCGCGCCCGGACCGCCGGGATCCGAGGCCCCGGCATGCAGCGCCCGGAAATGCCGCGAGGCGGCAATGCACAGCGTCACCGGCGCGATGCCCTGCCCCTCGATCCGCCGCATCAGCGTGCCGAAATCCTTTGCCCGCCCCTCGGCCACGCAGTCGATCAGGTCGTCGACTTCGGCATCGATGGTGGCGGGCGCCAGCGCCGCAATCTCGGCGGGCGTCAGGGGCGCGGCATCGCCATGCTTGTAAAGCCCGATCTTTTCCACCGTCTGGCGGAAATCGCCGGGGTCCAGCGCCCGGCTTAACGTCAGCAGGTCGCGCATCGCCTCGCGCGGAATCTCGCGCAGGCCAGCCTCGGCCAGCCAGCGGTTGATCTCATCCTCGCCGGGCGGATCGTCATAGATGGGGGCGACCGCCGCCGCCGGATGCGGCTCGAACAGCTTGCGCAGTGCCGAGGATTTCGTCAGCCCGCCCGCCGCCACCACGATCACCGCGTCGCCGGGCTTCCAGTCGGCAAGCGCGGCGGCAACGGCGGGGGCGCTGGCGTCGGGCGCGTCATCGACCAGCACCACGCGCGGACCGGGAAAGAAGCCGACCGCCTTCACGGCGTCCAGCAGCGCCGCCGGATCCTTGCGCAGGTCGGCGCCGGGCAGGCGGGTCAGGCGCATTTCCTCTTCGGCGCCGGGACCGACCAGCGCCTTGACCGCCTCGGCGCGCTTCAGCGCCACGCGCATCGCGTCCTGGCCATAGATCAGCAGCGCCGGGCGCGTCGGATCGGGCCGCGCCAGATAACGGGCGATCTCGGCGCCCTTCAGGATCATTGCAGGCTGGCGGGATCGACGGCCAGAAGCCGCGTCACCACCTGATCGGCCAGCATCCGCGCCAGCCGGTCATGCGCATCCTGTTCGGCGGCCATGGTGGCGATGGTCGTCCCCGTGGTCGAATATGACGTGAAGGTGCTGACCTGCCCGCGCGTGACCTCGGCCCCCGAGGCACTGTCGGTCAGCACGAAATTGGCGGTGCCGTTCAGCGAATAGCGGGTCGTCACCTCGTCCTTGGTGATGGCCTGCGCCACCACCGCGACGCGCAGCTTGTAGGCCAGCGCGAAGCGGGCGTCCCGGTCCGGGCCCAGCCGCTCGGCAATGCGGCCGGCAAAGGTGAACTCGTCCGGGGTCTTGGGATCGGCCGCGCGGATCTGGCCGAACAGCTTGCTGCCGGCGCCGCCGGGCGCATAGACCGGCGAAAAGCCGCAGGCCGCCAGCGCCAGCGCGCCGCCCAGCAGGACCCCGCGCCTAGACCACGACATTGACGATCCGCCCCGGCACGACGATCAGCTTTTTCAGCGCCGCGCCGCCGATGAAGCGCTGCACGGTTTCGTCGGCCAGCACGATGGCCTCGATTTCTTCCTTGGACATGTCCTTGGGCACCTCGATTTCCGCGCGCCGCTTGCCGTTGATCTGGATCGGCAGCACCACACTGTCCGAGACCAGCATCGCCGGATCGGCCTTGGGCCATGCGGCATCGACCACCATGCCCTGCCCGCCGGCCTTCGACCAGACCTCTTCGGCCAGATGCGGCACCATCGGCGCCATGAGCTGCGCCAGAATGCGCAGCGCCGCGCGCCGCGAATCACCGCCCGCGCGCGACTTGCCGATGGCATTGGCCAGTTCATAGATCTTGGCCACCGCCTTGTTGAAGGCAAACCCCTCGATGGATTTCGTCACATCGGCGACGGCGCGATGGGCGGCGCGGGTCAGTTCGGGATCGTCGCCACCCTCGGGCGATTCGTCGGCCAGCCGCCACAGGCGCGACAGGAACTTGTTCGCGGCCTCGGCGCCGGCGGCGGTCCATTCCACGTCGCGTTCGGGCGGGCTGTCGGACAGCATGAACCAGCGCGCGGTATCGGCGCCGAAATTGGCGACGATATTGACCGGATCGACGACGTTCTTTTTCGACTTCGACATCTTGGCCGAGGGAATCACCTCGACCGCGGTGCCGTCGGCCAGCTTGCCGTCCACGACATCCTCGGGCAGGTGATAGACCGGGCGGCCGCGCACGGCGCCGGTCATGGAGAGTGCATGCGTGACCATGCCCTGCGTGAACAGCGCATCGAAGGGTTCCTTCGCGGTTTCGGGCAGGTGGCCGGTCCTGACCATCGCCCGCGCGAAGAAGCGCGAATACAGCAGGTGCAGGATCGCGTGTTCGATGCCGCCGATATACTGGTCGACATTCATCCAGTAATCGGCGTCCGCGCGCACGGTCGGCGTCGCGGCGTGGGGCGCGGTAAAGCGCGCATAATACCAGGACGAATCGACGAAGGTGTCCATGGTGTCGGTTTCGCGCCGCGCCGGCTTGCCGCAGACCGGGCAGGCGACATTGCGCCAGCTTGGGTGGCGGTCAAGCGGGTTGCCGGGCACGTCGAAGCTGACATCCTGCGGCAGCAGCACCGGCAGGTTTTCCTTGCGCTCGGGGACGGTGCCGCAGGTGGCGCAATGCACCACCGGAATCGGGCAGCCCCAATAGCGCTGGCGCGAGATGCCCCAGTCGCGCAGGCGGAATTTCGTGACGCCCTCGCCATAGCCATTGGCCTCGGCATGGTTGATGGCGGCGATGACGGCATCCTCGCCGGTCTGTTCGACCGCGCCCGAGAAACCGCGCACATAGGTCACGGGTTCGGACTTCATCGGGATATAGGGGGCCTTCGCCACCAGCGCGTCGGCCTGTTCCAGCGTCATGCCGGGTTCGCCGAAGGTGGCGCGGATCGGCAGCCCGTATTTGGTGGCGAATTCGTGGTCGCGCTCGTCATGGGCCGGGCTGCCGAAAATGGCGCCGGTGCCGTAGTCCATCAGCACGAAATTCGCGATCCAGATCGGCAATTCCCAGCTCGGGTCAAGCGGATGGCGCACGGTCAGCCCGGTGTCGAAGCCCAGTTTCGGCGCGGTCTCGATGGCTTCCTCGGTGGTGCCGACGCGGCGGCATTCCTCGACGAAGGCGGCGATTTCGGGGCGGGTTTCGGCCAGCGCCCGGATCAGCGGATGATCGGGCGACAGCGCGGCGAAGCTTGCGCCCATCAGCGTGTCGGGGCGGGTCGTATAGACCTCGATCGCGTCGAACCCCTTGGGCGCGCCGGTGGTGGCAAAGCGGAATTGCAGGCCGCGCGACTTGCCGATCCAGTTCGCCTGCATCAGCCGCACCTTGTCGGGCCAGCCGGTCAGCCCGTCCAGCGCCGAAAGCAGCTCATCCGAATATTCCGAGATGCGGAAGAACCATTGCGTCAGTTCCTTGCGCTCGACCACGGCGCCCGAACGCCAGCCCTTGCCGTCGATCACCTGTTCGTTGGCCAGCACGGTCATGTCGACCGGGTCCCAGTTCACCTGCGCCGATTTGCGCGCGATCAGCCCGGCATCCAAGAAATCCAGAAACAGCGACTGCTGCTGGGCAACGTAATCGTCGTCGCAGGTGGCGAATTCGCGGCTCCAGTCGATGGACAGGCCCAGCGGCTTCAACTGGCCGCGCATGGTGGCAATATTGCCATAGGTCCAGTCGCGCGGGTGGCCGCCCTGCTCCATCGCGGCGTTTTCGGCGGGCATCCCGAAGGCGTCCCAGCCCATCGGGTGCAGCACCGAAAAACCCTGCGCGCGCTTGAACCGCGCTACCACGTCGCCCATCGTGTAGTTGCGCACATGACCCATGTGGATGCGCCCCGAGGGATAGGGGAACATCTCAAGGACGTAGTATTTCGGCCGCTCGTCCCGGACGGCGCGGAACGTGCCGGCATCGTCCCATGCCTTTTGCCAGCGCGGTTCGCTGATTGCGGGATCATAGGGCATGGAAACCTCCGGGCGTCAGATTGCCCGCAGGGTTTAGCCGTTGCGCCGGGGCAGGTCCAGCGGTGTCAGAGGCTCTTGTCCTGCACGCGAAGCTGGCGGGCACGGGTCAGAATCGCATCCTCGACCGCGCGGACGGTGTCGGGGGCGACGGCGCTGCCGCCAGCGCCCTGCAACGAGACCTTCAGCGCGCGCGCATCCAGCGACGGGTCGCTGACCTTGATGGTGGCGCGATAGGCGCGGCCGCCGCCGGGCGGCGTGCCATAGCCGGTGACGATGACGCCGGTGAAGGGATCGACCGACTGGATCGGCAGGAAGTTCAGCACCTCAAGGCTGGCGTTCCACAGATAGCGGTTGACCGCGACGGTGTCGTTGGGGCTGCGACGATTCGAGAACAGGTCCCAAAGGGTGGACTGCTGGCGCGGCTGCGCCGCCTGCGTCGTGCGGGTGCCCCCGCCGCCGCTGCCCAGACCCGAGCCCGCAGAACCGGCCGAGCCGGCCGAACCCGAGCCGCCGCCCGAACAGGCGGCGAGCCCCGCGGAAAGAAGCAGGGCAGTGGTTAGCCGTGCGGCGCGTCTGATCATCTGGTGTCCCCCGGATCGTCCTTGCGCGAGCCATAGCGCAATTTCGACCCATGCGACAAGAGTCGCCGCGCCGCAGGGCCGCCGCCGCCGATTCCCGCCCTTACGCGTATTGATCAGGATCGCGCGCGTAGGGCGGCATTTGCGGCCCTGCCGGCGGGGATGGGGCGACGAAACCGGGTGTGGCCCTTTCGCATCACAGTGATGCCGAAACAGGAAAGGGGGGTGCGATTCCGTTGCATTGACCGGGGGAAAGCGCGACATACGGCTCATACCCCAACACCGGAGTGCCCGGATGGGGCACACGAGAGAGACAAGAGGGAAAACCATGAAAAAGGTTCTTTTCGCCACCAGCGCCCTGGTGCTGTCCGCTGGCTTCGCCTCGGCTGAAGTTGCCCTGTCGGGCGACGGCCGTATGGGTATCATTTATGACGGCAACGACGCGCAGTTCTCGAGCCGCGCCCGCGTTCGCTTCAACCTGTCGGGCGAGTCGGATGCCGGCCTGTCCTTCGGCGCTTCGTTCCGCGTCGACCAGGAAAACTACAACGGCAACCAGTACCGTTCGGCCGCTCGCGGCACCGCCGGCGCCATCTGGATTTCGGGCACCTACGGCAAACTGTCGATGGGTGACACCGTTTCGGCTTCCGAGCGTGCGATCGGTGACCTGTACGAAGTCGGTTACACCGAAGGTTCGTTCGCTGGTGACGTCGAAGAAATCAGCTACCTGACCGGCGACGGTGAAAACCTCGGCCAGGGTCCGAACATCCTGTACGAATACACCATCAACAACATCTCGCTGTATGCGTCGGCCTCGGATGGCGTGAACACCCCCTGGTTCACTACCGTTGGCGACTCGACCGCGGTTGACGCCGATGGCCGTCCGGAAAACACCGCTGACATCGCTTGGTCGCTGGCTGCCAAATACGAAGCCGAAAACTGGTGGGCCGCTCTGGGCTATGCCAAGCACGGCGACGCCAAAGAAGTCGCCCTGGGTGGTGAAGGCAAATTCAACGGCTTCTCGGTCAAAGGTGTGTTCACCAAATACAACGACCGCTTCACCGGCGGCGCCGACAGCGAAGAGCTGAAGCACACCATCGGTCTGGGCCTGGCCTACCAGTGGGATGCGGTCCTCGTGAAGGGCTTCTACCGCAAGGACAAGTACGAGTACGCGGTTGCCGACAGCGATAACTTCGACTCGTTCGGCATCGGCGCTGACTACGACCTGGGCGGCGGCGCCATCTTGGCCGGCGGTATCGTCGACTCCGACTACCTGGACGACACTGTTGCCGACATGGGCATCAAGTTCTCGTTCTGATCCTGACGGATCCGGACACCGGAACAAGAAAGAGCGGGCCTTGCGCCCGCTCTTTTCTTTTGGGAATCATGGCTGATGGGACTTGATCAGATCAGGCGCCGCATTCACGCGGCCGAAACCGCTGCCGGGCGCGCGCCGGGCGATGTCACGCTGATCGCCGTCAGCAAGGTGCAGCCCCTTGAACGGGTCGAGGCGGTCCTGCAAGCCGGTCAACGCGTCTTTGGCGAGAATTACGTTCAGGAGGCGGCCGCCAAGTGGCCGGGCTGGCGGCGCGACTTTCCGGGGGTGGATCTGCACATGATCGGCCCCCTGCAAAGCAACAAGGTGAACACGGCGCTGGACCTGTTCGACGCGATCCACACGCTGGATCGCCCCTCGCTGGCGCAAAAGCTGGCGCGGCAGGCGCAGACGCGCGGCACCAGCCCGCAGCTTTTCGTTCAGGTCAATACCGGCGCCGAGCCGCAGAAGGCCGGCGTCCTGCCGGACGAGGCGGACGGCTTCATCGCCGCCTGCCGGGCGCTGGACCTGCCGCTGTTCGGCCTGATGTGCATCCCGCCCGAGGGTCAGGACCCGGTCCCGCATTTTCGCGCCTTGCGCGGCATCGCCGGGCGGAACGGCTTGCCGGGCCTGTCGATGGGGATGAGCGCGGATTTTGAAACCGCCATCGCCGAGGGCGCCACCCATGTCCGCATCGGCAGCGCCATCTTTGGCGAAAGGGACTACGGCTAGGCTTTACCAATCAAGTTCGCCAGACGGCAGCGGCAGCGCGGGCGTCGGCCGAAGCCGAGCGAGTGGCGGGTTTGCCGTGCCTTGTCGCGATGCGCCTTTTATCCCTGAGGGCAGGGGGCGCGATGTGCTTTGACGCCGCACTGGATGGCCGTCTTGCACGAGCATGTTGACGCGATGACCGCCTCGGTGTCAGGCGCCGCAAGACCGCCATCGGACGGGTAATTCTCTCGGCGATATCCGACGCGCAGCACATGAATGACGCCGCGCTCATGATGCGGTGCGCCGACTTGCCGCGGACCGGCCTGGTTCGTTGGCAAAAGCTGGTCAGTCGCCGTCTGAACGCGAGGGTCCTTCTGCCATTGCCCGCTTTTCCAGAGCCCAGCGGGGAATCATGCGGTTGATCCGGTGGCGGGCTCAGGGCCGGTCATGCATCCCCTTGCCGGCAAGGATGCGGGGGGGCGGCCTTGTCGATGCGGGCGTGGCGCGTCGCCGGTTGCCGCGCGGTCAGGACATGCAGCACCCAGCCGCGACGGCGGCCGGGGGTCAGCGCGTCGAAGGCGGCAGACAGCGCCGGGTCGGCCTTAAGCCGCTGGGTCAGTTCGGGCGGGTAGTCCAGATCGTCCTTGGCGAATTCGATCTTGCGCCCGGCAGTCTCGATGCCGATGGCCTCGTCGATATAGGACCGCAGCACCGGGGCCAGCGCCGCGATGCGGGCGGTGTCGGTGAAATCGACCGTGCGCGAGGCGCGCGAATTCGGGCCCGGCGGGGCAAGGATACCAGCCGGATCGGATAGCAGAACGCCCTTGAAAAAGCCCAGCGTGCAGCGGTCCCGAAAGCCCCAGATAATGCAGACATTCGCGCCCTGCCATGTATAGACCGGGGCGCGCCACTTGAAATTCTCGGTCAGCGGGGTCGTCAGCAGAAGGGCGCGCAGGGCCAGAACCTCGGCGCGCCAGTCACGGACGGCGGCGAAATGGGCGTCAAGCCGGGCGGTCTTGTCGGGCATCATCGGCTCCGTTGGCGGTGGGCAGGATCGTCGCGCAGGGCAGGGCGGCTGTCCATGCCCTCGCCTCGCGGGGGTGAATCGTGCAAGATACGGTCCGTGAACGGAATTTTGCCCGATTTCCCAAAAGTCTGATCGTCCAAATTCGCCAAATTCGTAGCCCATCGGGATTTTTGCAGCAAGATTGTGGACGATTCGACCAGAATGCGGGTTTCCATGGGTAAAGCGTCTGTTTTTTCTTCGTTTTTGCCGGGCTTTGTGACAGAAGCCGCCCACAATTTCGTGTACATTGGAGGAGCGTAATGGAAACCGGAGTCTGGATCAGCCTCGCGGCATACTTCCTGTTGATGCTGGCCATCGGCGTTTATGCCTGGAAGAAATCGACCTCGAATTCCGAGGAATACATGCTGGGCGGCCGCGACCTGTCGCCCTCGGTCGCGGCGCTTTCGGCCGGCGCCTCGGACATGAGCGGCTGGCTGCTGCTGGGTCTGCCCGGCGCGCTGTTCGTGTCGGGCCTGTCGCAAAGCTGGATCGGCATCGGTCTGGTCATCGGCGCCTGGCTGAACTGGCTGATCGTCGCCCCGCGCCTGCGCCAGCAGACCGAGGAATACGACAACAGCCTGACCATTCCGGGCTTTCTGGGCAATCGCTTCCCCAGCCAGGCGGTGCTGCTGCGCATCGTCTCGGCGGTGGTGATCGTGGTGTTCTTCTCGGTCTATACGGCCTCGGGGCTGGTCGGCGGCGGCAAGCTGTTCGCCAGCGCCTTCGGCGGCGATTACATGACCGGCGTCGTCATCACGCTGGGCGTGGTGCTGGTCTATACGGTCATGGGCGGCTTCCTGGCCGTCAGCCTGACCGACTTTGTGCAGGGCTGCATCATGATGCTGGCGCTGGTCATCATGCCCATCGTCATCCTGACCACGCAGGGCGGTGCCGGCGTCGATCAGGCGGCGGCACGGCTGACCGCCATCGACCCGGACTATCTGTCGATGTTCAAGGGCGTCACGCTGCTGGGCTGGATCTCGGCCATGGCCTGGGGTCTGGGCTATTTTGGCCAGCCGCATATCATCGTGCGCTTCATGGCGGTGCGCAGCGTCAAGGACGTGCCCACCGCCCGCCGCATCGGCATGAGCTGGATGATCGTGTCGCTGATCGGCGCCATCGCCGTCGGCATCTTCGGCCGCGCCTATGCAGAGCGGACCGGCCTGCAGGTCACCGACCCGGAAACCATCTTCATCATGCTGTCGGACCTGCTGTTCCATCCGCTGGTGACGGGCTTCCTTTATGCCGCGCTGCTGGCTGCGATCATGTCCACCGTCTCCAGCCAGCTTCTGGTTGCCTCGTCCTCGCTGACCGAGGACATCTATCTGACCGTGTTCAAGCGCAACGCGACCGAGCGTGAGCTGGTCAATGTCGGCCGTCTGGCGGTGCTGGCCGTCGGCGCCGTGGCGGTGCTGCTTGCCAGCAACCCCAATTCGGAAATCCTGGGTCTGGTCGCCAATGCCTGGGCCGGTTTCGGCGCCGCCTTCGGCCCGCTGATCATTCTGGCGCTGACCTGGAAGCGGATGACCGGCGCCGGTGCCGTGGCCGGTCTGGTCACCGGCGCGCTGGTGGTGATCCTGTGGATCGCGCTGGGGCTCAGCAGCACGATTTATGAAATCGTCCCGGGCTTCATCGCCTCGTGGATCGCGATCGTGGTGGTCAGCCTGAACACCCCGGATCGCGGCGAATACCGGGCGCCGAAAGCCGGCTGACCCGCAAGGGAACGCAAATCGCGCCCGTCCCGGAAACGGGGCGGGCGTTTTCGCAGGCTGCGGGTGCCTTTGGGTCAAACTACTTCCCAAACGCCAAGTTTTCATGTAATGGCCCCCCAATCTGCGACGTGAAGCCCGTGCCTCCGGGGCTGCGCAAAGCACAGGGGGCTGCGGCAATGGGGCCGCGATATGACAGGGGCGGCCAGAGGGCTGGCGCGCACCCAGAGGACATCAGATGCATTTTGACGAAGTGACGAAATCCATCCAGTGGGGTCAGGAAACGCTGACGCTGGAAACGGGCAAGGTTGCGCGGCAGGCCGACGGTTCGGTGATCGCCACGCTGGGCGAAACCTCGGTCATGGCCAACGTGACCTTCGCCAAGGAACCGAAGCCGGGTCAGGACTTCTTCCCGCTGACGGTTCACTATCAGGAAAAATACTATGCCGCCGGCAAGATCCCGGGCGGCTTCTTCAAGCGCGAGGCGCGCCCGACCGAGAAAGAGACGCTGACCGCGCGTCTGATCGACCGTCCCTGCCGCCCGCTGTTCGCCCCCGGCTTCAAGAACGAAGTCCTGGTCATGTGCACCGTGCTGAGCCACGAGCTGGTCAACGATCCCGATATCGTCGCCATGATCGCCGCGTCGGCCGCGCTGACCATCTCGGGCGTGCCCTTCATGGGCCCGATCGGCGCCGCGCGCGTCGGTTTTGCCAATGGTGAATATGTGCTGAACCCCGAAGTTCAGGACATGGACAACCTGCGCAACAACCCCGAGCAGCGTCTGGATCTGGTTGTCGCCGGCACCAAGGACGCCGTGATGATGGTCGAATCCGAGGCCTATGAGCTGACCGAAGAGGAAATGCTGGGCGCGGTGAAATTCGGCCATGAGGCGATGCAGCCGGTGATCGACATGATCATCGACTTCGCCGAACACGCCGCGAAAGAGCCCTTCGACTTCCAGTCGCCGGACTATTCCGCGCTTTTCGCCCGCGTGAAATCGCTGGGTGAGGACGCGATGCGCGCCGCCTATGCGATCAAGGACAAGGCCGAGCGTCAGGACGCCGTCGCCGCCGCCAAGGCCGCGATCAAGGCCGGCCTGACCGAGGAAGAGCTGGCCGACGCCAACTTGGGTTCGGCGCTGAAGAAGCTGGAATCGGGCATCCTGCGCGGCGACATCATCAACGGCGGCGCCCGCATCGACGGCCGCGACAACCGCACCGTTCGCGGCATCGACTGCGAAGTGGGCATCCTGCCTCGCACGCACGGCTCGGCGCTGTTCACTCGCGGCGTGACGCATGCGCTGGTCGTGACCACGCTGGGCACCGGCGATGACGAACAGATCATCGACGCGCTGCACGGCAATTTCCGCTCGAACTTCCTGCTGCATTACAACTTCCCGCCCTATTCGGTCGGCGAGGTTGGCCGCGTGGGTTCGCCCGGCCGCCGCGAGATCGGCCATGGCAAGCTGGCCTGGCGCGCGCTGCAAGCGGTGCTGCCGGCGCCGACCGACTTCCCCTATACCATCCGTGTTGTTTCCGAGATCACCGAATCGAACGGCTCGTCCT
>RRZU013084801.1_pt1 | contig 20881 bp, 19 predicted proteins | sample 2165561 | NCBI WGS metagenome assembly RRZU01 (sample SAMN10456909, study PRJNA506462) | wastewater metagenome | isolation source: wastewater sludge | place: USA: Moscow, Idaho | reverse complement strand
TGGAATCCGAGTTTGCCGAGCTGGACGACTATTCGGCGGAAGCGCGCGCCGGAGAGCTGTTGCTTGGAGTGGGCATTCCCTCTGACCAGCATCAGGGGTTGATGAACGCGATTGCGCCAGGATTCAAGTTACGCGTGTTATTGGCACAGGCGTTATTTTCCAATCCGGATATCCTGCTGCTGGACGAGCCGACCAATAATCTCGATATCAATACCATCCGGTGGTTGGAGGATGTGATCAACACCAGCAAGAACACCATTATCATCATTTCGCACGATCGGCATTTTCTGAACAGCGTATGCACGCATATGGCTGATCTGGATTATGGTGAGCTACGGATCTATCCCGGCAACTATGATGACTACATGACCGCCTCGACCCAGGTGCGCGAGCGCATGCTGGCCAATAATGCCAAGAAGAAAACCCAGATTGCCGATTTGCAGTCGTTTGTCAGCCGTTTCTCTGCCAATGCATCGAAAGCCCGGCAAGCAACCAGCCGCGCGCGGCAGATCGAGAAAATCAAACTGGAAGATGTCAAGCCATCCAGCCGTCAATATCCTTTTATCCGCTTTGAAGTGGATGACCGGGACAAGCTGCACCGTCTGGCCGTTTCCATCAAAGCAATCAGCAAGGGTTTCCCTGGATTGGATAAACCTTTATTCGATCATTTCAGCCTTGACATCGAAGCCGGCGAGAAAGTCGCCATCATTGGCCCCAACGGCATCGGAAAAACCACGTTGCTGCGATGCCTCGCCGGTGATCTGATGCCGGATTCCGGTCAGATCAAATGGCCCGATAAGGCGCGCCGTGGTTATTATGCACAAGATCATGCGGCTGATTTTGAAGAAGAACTGTCATTGACCGAATGGATGGATCAGTGGCGGCAAAGCAATGACGACGATCAAACGATACGCGGTACCTTGGGTCGATTATTGTTCTCCGGCGATGACATCAAAAAGTCCACCCGCGTGATTTCCGGCGGAGAAAGGGGCCGCATGCTTTTTGGCAAGCTGATCCTCCGAAAACCAAATGTTTTGCTGATGGATGAGCCGACCAATCATCTCGATATGGAATCCATCGAATCACTGAATGGCGCACTGGAGAAATTTACCGGCACGTTGATTTTCATATCGCATGACCGGGAATTCGTCTCTTCACTGGCTACGCGGATTCTTGAAATGAAACCGGATGGGATTAATGACTTCAAAGGTGACTATGAGGATTATTTGAGATCACAAGGAATTGAATAATAAAAATAATACCATAAGCTGCCATGCTTATTTCGGCAGCTTATCAATCACATCCGTCAGTGCTAAAAATATTCAATTGCTTCAGTAGCTCTAATTTTTCCAAAGAACAAGCGTAAAGTACGCTAGTAAAAATCATATAGCCACTAGCTTGTGCTTAACCCTGCAACTAGATAAATCGATATATCAGTTCTAAGACAGTAAAGTATCATCGCTACGAATGGCTACCTGCGCTGTGTCTTGTCGTTTTCAATATACGCATACTCAGAATGGTTATGAATGGATTCAAAATTCTCCGATTCCACGATATACGCATCAATCCGTCCATCATGATTCAGCACTTCCGCAATATCCCTTACGATATCCTCAACAAACTTCGGATTATCGTATGCCTTCTCGGTTACATATTTTTCATCCGGCCTTTTCAGCAAACCGTAAAGTTCGCATGATGCATTACTCTCAGCAATCTGGATAATATCTTCAATCCACACAAAACTATTTGTGCGTACAGAGATGGTGACATGCGAACGTTGGTTGTGCGCACCGTAATTGGATATCTTCTTGGAGCAGGGACATAGGCTGGTAACAGGAACGATGACTTTCATGGTGAATAGATATTCACCATTTTTAATCTCGCCAATGAATGTCACTTCATAATCCAGTAAGCTTTTTACTTGTGAAACAGGTGCCGACTTATTGATAAAATAGGGAAAAGTCATTTCGATATGACCCGAATCCGTCTCCAGTTTTGCAATCATCTCTTGTAAGATGATTTGAAACGACTCTACCGAGATTTCCCGCTCGTGGCTATTCAGGATCTCAACAAAGCGAGACATGTGCGTACCCTTGAAATTATGCGGCAAATTAACATACATGTTAAAAACCGCCACAGTATGCTGCACACCATCATCTTTATCGGCCACAACCACAGGATGGCGGATCGCCTTAATCCCAACCCGGTCTATCGCTATACGCCGGGTATCCAATGAGCTCTGCACATCGGCAATAGGCATATCTATCTGTTTATTCATATTCTCTCCTGTACGATCAAGTGTTCCTGCTAACAGTAAATCGAGCAATTGATCGATTGTTAATGATTATTCAGGCAATACTGCTCGTACTGATTTGATAATACCGCTACTGTCTAATCCGCAGTCTGCAAGCATCTGCGCATGATCGCCATGTTCAATAAAAATATCCGGCAATCCAAGTTGCAGCAATCTGACTTGGATCTGCTGGCTGTTAAGTGATTCAATGACAGCACTGCCAGCACCTCCGATCACGGTATTTTCTTCCACAGTCACCAGCAAATCATGACTGGCAGTCAGCGATGCCAAAAGATCATCATCCAGCGGTTTAATAAAACGCATATTAACCACTGTGGCATTCAGTTCATCTCCTGCAGCTAAACAAGGAGTCAACATGCTGCCAAAAGCCAGCAAAGCAATTTTTTTCCCTTCACGTCGGATCTCTCCCCGTCCTATAGGCAATGCCTGCATGTCCTTTTGAACCTGCACACCCGGTCCAGTTCCCCTGGGATAGCGAACTGCTGTTGGCGTATCCAATTGAAAAGCGGTATACAACATTTGCCGGCATTCATTTTCGTCTGCGGGTGCCATCACAGTCAGGTTTGGAATGCAACGTAAATAGGTTAAATCAAAACTGCCCGCATGCGTTGGTCCATCCGCCCCAACCAAGCCAGCCCGATCGATGGCAAATATCACAGGTAAATTTTGAATCGCCACATCATGAATCAATTGATCATAAGCGCGCTGCAAAAAAGTCGAATAAATCGCCACAACCGGCTTTAAGCCATCGCATGCCGCGCCAGCTGCAAATGTGACAGCATGTTGCTCGGCTATACCCACGTCAAAATAGCGTTCGGGATACTCTTGGGAGAAACGAACTAATCCTGAGCCTTCACGCATTGCAGGCGTCACACCGATCAAACGAGAATCCTGCGCCGCCATATCACACAACCAATCACCAAAAATTTGTGTATAGGAGGGCTTCCCATTTGCTTTAGCAACAATCCCTTTTTTCGGATCAAACTTCCCCACACCGTGATACAAAATGGGATCTTCTTCCGCAACCTTGTAGCCCGCACCTTTACGAGTCACTACATGCAGGAATTGTGGGCCGTCCAACTGCTTGATGTTTCTCAGGGTAGTAACCAATACATCCAAATCATGACCATCAATCGGTCCAATATAATTAAACCCGAATTCTTCAAATAAAGTGCTCGGCGTTACCATACCTTTGACATGCTCCTCAGCACGCTTAGCCAATTCCAACATGGTCGGAACAACCCCTAACACCTTTTCACCCGCACGCCGCGCCGTAGCATAGAATCGCCCTGACATCAGCTTGGCCAGATAATTGTTAAGTGCTCCAACCGGACGAGATATTGACATGTCGTTGTCATTCAGAATGACCAGCAAATTAGCATCCATCACGCCAGCGTTATTCAATGCCTCAAATGCCATACCTGCGCTCATGGCACCATCGCCAATAATCGCGACAGCTCGCCGATCAGTCCGGTTTAATTGCGCAGCAACCGCCATACCCAACGCAGCACTGATCGAAGTACTCGAATGCGCAGTACCAAATGCATCGTATTCACTTTCATCTCGACGTGGAAAACCAGCCAACCCGTCTTGCATGCGTAATTTATTCATGCCATTGCGACGACCCGTCAGAATTTTATGCGCATACGTCTGATGCCCCACATCCCATACCAATTGATCGTGAGGTGTATTAAATACATAATGTAAGGCAATAGTTAATTCAACTGTGCCTAAATTGGAAGATAGGTGTCCACCCGTTTTTGCGACTGAATCTATCAGGAAATCTCGTAATTCTTTAGCAAACTGCGGTAACTTCTTTTGCTCCAATTCTCGTAATTGGAAGGGTAAGTTAATGGTATCTAACAATGGATACATTCAATGCCTGAAAATAAAAGATGTAGAAAGAATTCTTGGAATCAGAATTTACGTTTAATTATAAAATCAGTTACCTGGCGCAACCTTAACGCAGCTTCATTAAAACCATCCAAAGCTTGATAAGCATCCTGCTGCAGTTTTTCAGCCAGCTCACGCGCTTGATTGATGCCCAGAATACTGACATAAGTTGGTTTATTATGTTCAGCATCTTTTCCGGCGGTTTTTCCCAATGTCGCTGTTGTTGCCTCAGTATCCAGCAAATCATCAACCACTTGGAATGCCAGACCGACACATTTGGCAAAATGATCCAACTTGGCCAATTGCTCATTATCCAAACAACTATTGCATCGTGCTCCCAACATCACGGCAGCACGAATCAGCGCACCGGTTTTATGGATATGCATAAACTCCAACTCTGGCAAACTCAGCATTTTACCGACACTATCCAGATCAAACGCCTGTCCTCCCGCCATACCACGGGAACCCGATGCCAATGCCAACTGCGTGATCATTTCCAGCTGCGTCTCAGGCACATCCGCCAGAGGCTTTTCCGCCAACAATTCAAATGCAAGCGTTTGCAGACTATCGCCCGTCAACAACGCAGTGGCTTCATCATATTCGATATGACAGGTAGGTTTTCCTCGTCGTAAAATATCATCATCCATGCAGGGCAAATCATCATGCACCAAAGAATAAGCATGAATCAGCTCCACGGCAGCAGCTACAACCGTTACACGCTCAAAATCGGCACCGGCAAGCTCGCCCGCCGCAAATGATAATAATGGGCGCACCCGCTTTCCACCACCCAAGACCGAATAGCGCATGGCTTTATGCAGCCGTTCAGGAACACAATCGGTGGCCGGCAATCTCGCTTCCAAAAATGTTTCGATACGCGCCTGACAGCTACTCGCCCAATTTTGGAAATCAGGACTCATCGCTATCAGATCGAGTAAAGTTTTTTAACATCCCAGCTTCAAGCACGCGCACTTGCTGCTGCGCACTTTGCAATTTATCTTGACAATATTGCAACAACTCTGCGCCGCGCTGATAAGCTAAAAGTGAGGCTTCCAATGACATCTGCCCAGCTTCCATAGCCATCACTATTTTTTCAAGTTCAGCCGATGCAGCCTCATAGCTTTCGGGTTGAGATAAAGTGGCATTACTACTAGACTTTTTGGGTACCATAACAAGATTGATATAATTTAGGCGCTTATCTTCCGCGATTACAAAACTGTTAAAAATAACGCAATTAGCACTATTAGGTCAATGCAAATTTTGGGCTTTCAACAAATATCACTGCTATAGGTTAACAATAACCAGTTGAGAAACTAAATGAACTGCTAGCATGGAGAATAGCCATTGCATTGTCAAAAACTAAAATTCACTTCCGGAAGCCTGGCAGCCTCCTAGTTTCGCGCTCAAATAAAAACAATTGACTAATGCAAGAGTTCATTAATCATATATCACACTGATTAATAGAAAATAATTGGCGTTTGAACGATTGCTGCTCATCAGACACATTTTCGATAAGGAAAAACTGATTCGGCAATACTTATTAAAATCGGAATACGTGAAAAATGCCCGTATTGATCCATGTGCTTTACTATGGCAAGATACGACGGTAAGCTGCGCCAACACAGAAATATTTTATCTAATACATTTATTAACTAGAAACTAGGGACGACTTTGAACGAATATATTGATCAAATCTCCGGATATTTTGAAACTGTCCCGCTATGGCCTTTTGTATTATTTGGTTTATTGGGAATAGTAGCCATTATGGTAGATATTGTTAACCGTAAGCGCCGCGCTTTGGCCGTCGATAATTTCCGTTATACCTTTGAAAAAGAGTTGGCCGATATGTACCCGGAGCACAAACGGTGGCCAAAAAATATTAACCATTACCTCACATCCCGTTTACCAGAAATGTATCAAAATTTTGAGGTACTCCGCGTTTTCATTCCGCAGGATCACTTACGCGAATACAACATAGATTGGAACAATTTCCGTGATTTCTGCCGCGAAATTACCGATGAAAAAATTGCTGCAGCTGAGCAAGGAGCAACTGAAAACAATCAATCCGCCCAACAGGAATCAGATCCAAAAGAAGTTTTTCAGAAGCTAATTTCAAAATTGCTAAAACATACTGAATTATAATAATATCTTTTTAACTTCCAATCAAAATAGCAAACTGTCATAGTTAATTCCTCACAGCGCCATTATCAAAACAACGCTTACTATGTATCATGATTAAACACGATAAACCGGGCAATCCCAGAGTGACGGTGCGACCGGTGGAGACATATCGTGACATGAGTAAGTTTATTGATGTGCCCTGGCACATATACGCTAATGACCCGATGTGGGTGCCGCCATTGCGCCTGGAACGACGCTTTCATTTTTCCCGCCACAACCCTTTTTTCAAACATGGCGAATGGCAAGCCTGGGTTGCATTTCAAGACGGCCAACCCGTTGGCCGTATCAGCGCGCAAATCGATTCATTACACCAGGAACGCTATGGCGCAGACAGCGGCCACTTTGGTTTAATGGAATGTATCGACAACTCGGAAGTGTTTGCTGGGCTGATACTTCACGCGGAAGCATGGTTGGCTTCCCGAAAAATTCACCGCATCAGCGGCCCGTTTAATCTTTCGATCAATCAGGAATGCGGCGTACTGGTAGATGGATTTGACACACCGCCCGTCATCATGATGCCCCACTCAGCTCCCTGGTATGGCCGCTTACTGGAAGAACAGGAATATCATCCAATTAAAGATTTATTGGCTTATCGAGTCAAAGTTGTTTTTGAAATACCACGCGTCATGCAGATGCTGATCAACCGATTTTCCTCTCAAATTACAATACGCACTTTGCAACGTAATAAATTTAAAGAAGAAATGGAAATGCTGCGCGATATTTTCAACGATGCATGGTCTGACAACTGGGAGTTCATCCCATTTACGCAAGAGGAATTTGCCGAATTAGGAAGTAGCCTGCGCCTGCTGCTACCGGACGAGTTCATCCAAATTGCCGAAGTCAACGGCAAACCCGCGGCATTTATGGTGGTTTTACCCAATCTCAATGAAGTTTTAGCCAAATTGAACGGAAATCTATTCCCATTCGGCTGGCTCAAGCTCATCAAAAGCATTAAAAACCAAGAAATTCGCTCAGGCCGCATACCACTGATGGGTGTACGCAAACAATTTCACAATACGCCGCTTGGATTGGCATTAGCTTGCCTGGTTATCGATGCGCCCCGGCAAGCTGCGACCGCCCGCGGCATTCAGGACGTTGAAATGTCATGGATACTGGAAGATAACGTGGCAATGCGCAGCATTCTCGACAGCTTTGGTAGTGAACAGTACAAGCGCTATCGTATTTACCAAAAAATGTTATGAGTAATGAACTCAATCCAGCATCGCAGCAATTTGCCGCGGTGGTTCTAGCCGCTGACCGCACCGGCCAAGATCCCATCACGCAGCATACTGGCGCAGCTTGCAAGGCCTTTGCACCGGTCGATGGCATTCCGATGATTATCCGCGTTTTGGATACGCTGATGGCCTGCGATCAAATCTCCACCATCATTCTGTGCGGCCCCCCAGAATCCTTACATGCTCATTGCCCGGAATTAAAACAGCGCATCGCTTCAGGGCAAGTAAGCTGGCTACCCAATCTGGATTCTCCCAGCCGCAGCGCTGAGAGGGGCCTCAGCAACATACCTAATGATATGCCGGTATTATTAACCACAGCTGACCATGCGTTACTCACACCCAACATTGTGCAGGATTTCTTGCAAAGATCACTAGCAGCAGAAAGTAGCGCCACAGTGGGTGCGATCAACCAGAATATCATTGCGGCTGCATTCCCTAACACCAAGCGCACCGTCATCCGCTTGAGTGACGGCGGATTTTGTGGCTGCAATTTGTTTACATTTAAACCGCAAGGACGCTCACTGGTAAAATTCTGGCGCAACGCTGAAGATCTGCGTAAACACCCGTGGCGTTTAATTGCACAAGTATTGGGATTCAAAACGGTATGGTCTTATTTGCTGAGATCCTTAACTTTGCACCAAGCCTTAGCAGCAGTATCGGAAAAATCAGGGGTAACCATACAAGCGATTATGCTGAATAATCCACGCGCCGGGGTAGATGTGGATAAGGTCGAAGATTTAGTGCTAGCTGAGTCGATACTCAAAGCAGATTCATGAAATTAATCGAACGCTATATTGCACGAGAAATAATGCTGCCTTTCACGGTAGTTATTCTGATTCTGATCGGACTATTCGCCAGCTTCAGCAGTGCAAGGCTTTTAGCCGGAGCCGTCACAGAAACATTGGGAATCGCCGGCTTAATTAAACTGGTTTTTTTAAAAACTCTAATCGCATTGGAAGTGCTAATCCCCATTGCTCTCTATATTTCAGTCATTATCGGCCTAGGCAGACTCAACAAAGATCAAGAACTGAATGTTATCCGTTCAGTAGGCATCAGCGGCAATCGTATCGTTCTTGCGGTGCTGACAGTTGCTATACCGATCGGCATCATCAGTGGCATGCTGTCATCGTATGTTCGCCCTTGGGCCTATGGAGAAAGTTATATCCTCGACGCACAAGCCGAAGCGGAACTCAACACCAACCGGTTCCAAGCCGGACGGTTTTATGGCAGCGAAAAAAGTGGCAGAGTTATTTATGTGCGTAATAAAGATGATAGCAACAAACAAATGCAAAATATTTTTCACTACATCAAGAAACCTGATGCCAGTGAAATTGTCATTGCTAAACAAGCTAGACAGGTTAAACCAACAACAGAAGACGATAGACCGCACATTCAGTTATCAGAAGGAATCATTTACCAATTGACCAGCACGGCCAGCATTGATGATGTCATTCAGTTCAGAAAATTGATTTATTTCATAGATAATGATTTTGTTATGAATTACCGGCGCAAAGCAGCTGCGACAAGAACACTGTGGGAATCCGATCTGCCGCGTGATATCGCAGAGTTACAATGGCGCATCTCACGTCCGCTGGCTACCATACTACTGGCGCTGATTGCCTTGACTTTTATTCACACCGCTCCACGCCAAGATAAAACGGAGAAAACCTATCTCATTGCGGCCTTGGTTTTCACCGCATACTACAATCTGAGTGGGTTAGCAAAAACCTGGGTAGAACAAGAAACTGTTGGCAGCGTTCCCGGCGTATGGTGGCTAGAACTGCTCATGCTTATTGCGCTTATCACTTACGCTCTGATTGTCAGACAAAAACAATTATCGCGCCCGAAATAATGATTTATCGATATATCTCTCTTCAAGTGTTTATCGGCTTCTTGATTGCCATCGCTGTATTATTGCCGCTTTTCAGTTTCTTTGACTTACTGGAGGAATTAGATGATGTGGGTAGAGGCACTTATCGTATTAGCGATGCATTTCTCTATACCGCCATGCTGCTGCCACGCAGATTTATTCAAATCGCCCCTTTCGTGGCTTTATTAGGCACTGTCTCGGCACTTGGAAAATTGGCGATACATTCAGAATTGATTGCCATGCGAGTTGCTGGACTTTCCCCCTGGCGCATTAGCATCGCACCTTTAAGTGTTGGTATTCTACTCTTGCTGGGCGTTGCCATTCTAGAGCAATTTGTTGCACCGCAACTACAACAAAAAGCAATTACTTATCGGGCTATTGCGCTGGAACAAAGTGCTGAACTCGGCGGGAATCTGGGAATCTGGACACGCAATGAAAAGAATATTCTGCGTATCGGTCAAATCATCCACAATAAAAAAGCAGCCGATATTGAAATCTTGCAACTGGATCAAGAGGATTTTTTAGTCTCACATATTCAGGCTCAAACCGCAGAAATTGTTGATAATGAAACCTGGGAACTCAGCAATGTTATTGTCAGAACTTTCGAAAACAACCAAATCTTGGCCATTCGCCATAACACTTTAAACTGGACTTCCTTTGTCAGTCCGGAAGACATCGCCACACTGACTAAACCACCAGAAAGTCTGTCACCACTTGAGTTGTTCCGGCATGTTGAATTTCTGCGCAGCACCGGCCAGGACGCAGATTCTTATGCACTAGCGCTATGGCGAAAAATCGGTAGTGCGCTGATGACCATCGCAATGCTACTATTATCCATTCCATTTGTTTTCGGATCGATTCGCAGTGGTTTAAGCAACAAACTGGTATTTGCTTCGCTGATTGGCATTGCGGTTTATTTACTCGATCAAATTATTGCAAATACGGGTTTGATATTGCAGCTAAACCCAGCGTTGATTGCACTGGCACCCGGTTTTACTATGATTATTCTAGCTCAGCTATGGTTAAACAGAACTTATTAAATCACTCTAAACCAATCGTAAAACCGTAGATTAGAAAGCAGCAAAAACCACCTGAAGTAAATAGAGGTCATATGGTTTTCAAACACGCTTTAACACAATAGTTCGTTTATGTAGATTCTTCTCCAAAATTTCATTGACAATTCACAGTGCGCCACAGTCTATTATTGTTATCATAAAACATCTAAAATCGCATAACCTTGCTAAATCCAGTGTACGCTCGCCAAGGTCGGATAATCAATTCATATAAGAACCAGGTACCTATTACACATGCCGACTTCAACCTATATTCATATTTTCGGTGACAATCAAATAACCATTTGGGGATTAACAGGGCGCGAACGCTTGCAACGTATGCTGAAAGCACACGAACAAGTCACTCTTGTCGATGATGTCGAAAAAATTCCCATGCATGCCAATGCATTATTCCTGAATGCCAACTTTCTGTTTGATGCACGCGTGCTTTCGGCATTGCTCGGACTGGATAAAAGAATCGCTTTATACAATGAAGAAGGTTGCCCGGCTGCGATACGCACCGATGGTAGCCAAGCATCGCGGCTACTTAAAAATCTTAACAACAACAAAAGCCAGAATTATAAATTCGTGTTGCTGACCATGCCGCGAATTGATTTAAAAGATTTGAAAATTGATTTTCAACAGAATCTGAAAAAGAAAGACCCGCCGTACATTCTGCCTGTCAGCGAGGAGAATCGTTCATTACTGGAAAAAGAACTATTTTCCGGATCATACAAAGGTGTCACCGATCTCGTTACTAAATGGATTTGGCCATTACCGGCATACTGGACTACACATTTTTGCGTGCGCCAGGGCTGGCAACCTAATCACGTAACGTATCTCAGCATCGTGCTTGCCATTCTAACCGGACTAGCATTCTGGGCTGGATTCTTTGGCATTGGATTGTTGATGGGATGGTTCATGACTTTTCTCGATACGGTCGATGGAAAATTGGCACGGGTCACAGTCACTTCAAGCCGCATTGGAGACGTCCTGGATCACGGCCTGGATATTGTCCATCCGCCTTTATGGTACCTGGCATGGGGAGCGGGATTAGCGGGGACACAAGCAGCTATTCCCGGCCTGGAAATTTTCATGGTGCTGATGTTTCTAGGTTATGTCGGCGGACGATTGTGCGAAGGCACATTTCAGCTATGGTTAGCGCCGTTTGATTTATTTATCTGGAAAAAACTGGATTCTTTTAATCGCTTGATTACAGCCCGACGTAATCCCAATCTACTCTTTCTTAGCTATGGTTGGTGGATTGATCGTCCGGATATCGGATTGTACCTGGTCGTGTTCTGGCACTTGATTTCGACCGTATTTCTCGCATGGCGCGTGCTAATAGCCTGGCGAACCAAAAATGCAGAAGGAACACTGAAGTCCTGGTTGCAGGATGTCGATCCAACACATGACCGGGAAATACTCGCTGTCAGAATTTTTACGCGCGCCCCGATTGATCTCAGAAAACCGTTCCCGCTATCCTAAAATTTAACGGCTCACAACAACACCTGATGACTTTACAATCGCGGATTGATCGCATAACAGCCGGAACAGCCAAGGTCGGTTGCCTACTTAACCCTATGGGCGGCCAAGTACGCAAACGCACACTAGCCATCCGGCAGGCATTGCAGGCAATACCAGGCATTCTCCTATGCGAAGCCAGCGATGCCTCCGGTTTTAAAACTGCGATTAATCAGCTCATCCGTGCAAAAATTGACTTGCTGGTCATCGTTGCGGGAGACGGCACCACACACGCGATTTTCGGCCATCTCTTCACATCGCTGGCACCTAAACAATGGCCACTCATCATGATTGTTCCTGGCGGAACCACCAACATGACACCGCTGGATCTTGGGGTCCGTGGTAAACCGGAAAAAATCATCCGACAATTGCATCACTATTTGCTCGAACCAACCGTGCCCAAACTGGCTCAACGCCCGGTGTTACGTATCGAACAAACAGGAACAAGCCCTATTTACGGCATGTTCTTTGCCGCTGGACTCGTCGCACGCGGCGTCAAATTTTCGCGCAGCTCGGTAAAACAAATCGGAATCACCGGTAGCATTTTTACCTTCCTGATTATGCTGCGATCCCTTGTCGGCATCATTACCGGAATGATACTAGGCCGCCAGCAAAAGGAATGGATGCCTGTCAAAATGACAATGACAGAAGCAAATGGTCGGATTCGCCAGGGCACCTATTTATTTGCACTCGTCAGTGCATTGGATTGCCTGTTGCTCAATATCCGTCCCTATTGGGGCAAAGAAGCAGAACCACTCCATGTAACATGGGTTGATCAGCAGTGCAAGCGCTTGTGGCGATCATTGTGGCCGCTACTTTCGGGTGGAGGAAAGGTGCTACAGGAAAAAGATGGCTACTATAGCCATAACACCTCCGCTTTGACTGTACACATGAATGATGAATACATTGTGGACGGCGAATTGTATCAATCAATCAATACACAGAATCCTTTGCGAATTACCGCAACTAACCCCATCACTTTTTTAGTACTCAAGGACACCACTAGTACCATGATCTCTTCTATACCACTGCCTACCCAACAACTACCCATTCGGCTGATTAGCGAAGTTGCTTGGGAAAACAACAAAGAAACGTCACCCGATCTTGTACCTTTGATAGATTCCCTTATGATGCGTTTCGGTGAATCACTGGATGCCGTGATGCTTTATGGATCCTGCCTACATTCCGCTGTCAGCCTGGACGAGGGTATTGTCGATTTGTATGTCATCGTTAACAGCTACTACCAAGCTTATCCCGAACGATATTTAGCCAATTTAAATACTTGGCTGGCACCCAATGTTTTTTATCTCGAAATACCGTATCAAGAACGCATATTACGCGCCAAATACGCCGTCATTTCAACCAAAGATTTTGAACGTGGTGCGCAATTCTGGTTTCATCCGTATATCTGGGCACGCTTCGCACAGCCGTCGAGAATGCTGTATTTTCGTGATGATGCCGTACGGGAACGCCTCTATGTAGCACAAGCCCATGCTGTGATTAATTTCCTGAAATCAGGTGTCGTAACGATCGACGCTGGCATCATTAATGTTGAAGAAATTTGGACTCGCTGCCTGATGCTCACCTATGCAGCTGAATTACGTGCTGAGCGGGAGACACGCGCACGCCATCTGGCCCAAACCAATCTGGATGCATTTGCCCGTCTGACCGATGTAGCGAGCCCCATACTGGAAGGAATATTGGAAAAACAAGAGAATGGGAAATATCGCTGCCTGACTACGCCAGAAATGCAGCGACGGGCGTTATGGCGTTGGCGTTTGCGTCGCTGGCAGGGAAAAATCCTGTCTATCCTGCGCTTATCCAAAGCCACACTAACATTCAGCAATAGCGTAGATTACGCCGCATGGAAAATAGAACGGCATACCGGCGTGCGAGTGGAAGTCACGCCGAAATTACGCCGCCATCCTATTCTGTGGGGCTTAAAGGTAGCCTGGCAATTATTAAGACGCGGCGTGGTACGCTAGAAAGATTAATCACCCGCTGCGCTGTATATACTCACAAACTGGATTTTCTTAGGGAGATATTTATGAATCATTTAAATCGCTTATTCTTACTTCCGGTTCTCTTGCTGCTGACTGCTTGCACCACGATGTATCTCGAAGGCTTGGAAAAAGTCGGCATTCCCAAACGGGATGTCATGGTCTATCGGGTTGAGAAAGCGCGCGACACCCAAGAAGAAACCAAGGAGCAATTCAAATCCGCCTTAGAACAATTCACCGCCGCCACCAACTTTCAGGGTGGCGATCTCGAGGCCACTTATAACAAACTGAATGATGCCTATGAAGACAGCGTGAGCAAAGCCGAGGAAGTGAACAGTCGCATTGCCGATATTGAAAGCGTTTCTGAAGCATTATTTACCGAATGGAAACAAGAAATCACGCAATACAGCAATGCATCAATGAAACAAAGTAGCCAGAAAAAACTCGACACCACACAAGCGCACTATCACCAATTGATCGCCTCGATGAAACAAGCCGAAGCTAAGATTGAGCCAATCCTACGCGTTTTCCAGGATCAAGTCATGTTCCTCAAGCACAACCTGAATGCGCGTGCGATAGCTTCGCTCAAGAATGAACTGGGCACGATCAAGTCCGATGTATCCGCGCTCATTGCTTCGATGGAGCAATCTATCAATGAAGCCAATGCGTTTATCAGCACGATGGAAAAATAAATTAGCTCAGGAAACCTCGGAATAGCTCGTCAGATATTATTCCAAGGTTTTCAGCAATAAGGAAGCGCCAGTGGCTTTAAAACCAACCATTTATAAATTCAAAATTGCACTGACGGATCTCAATCGCAATTACTACGACACACTTAACCTGACCATCGCCCAACACCCATCTGAAACGCTCGAACGAATGATGGTGCGCATGCTCGCATTTTGCATTAATGCCCAGAAGTCACTTGCGCTTACTAAAGGATTAAGCACTGCGGAAGAACCTGATCTATGGGCACATACTCCGGATGGCCGAATTGCATTGTGGATCGACGTCGGCGAGCCTGCCCCGGATCGAATCAAAAAAGCTACACGGCTCGCCCAGACTGTCAAAGTGTATAGTTTTAACTCCAAATCGAATGTCTGGTGGACACAGGAACAAGCCAAATTTAATGCACTGACGGCAGCTATTTTCCAGTTCCAATGGCACAACATCCAAACCCTGGCAAAACTAGCACAGCGAACAATGGATATCTCTGTCACAATTTCCGAGGAATCTGCTTATGTGGCTACAGAATCTGGTGAGTGTGAGGTAGGCTGGGTATCGTTAAGCGTTCATTGATTCTTTAATGCGACTTAACTCTTGAAATTAAATTAGCCTGCAATTCCCAATATCTGAGTTAGGTCGGTTTCAGAAATGCCGACCTGGCTTGTCAGTCACTTCATATTCTCAAGATACTCTTTGATTACGACAGCATGATTACGCTCCATATCCTTCGCACCATATACGAGTGTAACCACTACATCATGGCGCACATGCCCGACAAGTTGCTCAACCACCTCTGTGTTATGACAAAGCTCCAGAAAATAACGATCTCGAAATTCGATCCACTTTAATGGATCGTGATTAAACCACTTACGAAGAGGAGTACTGGGCGCCATATCCTTGAGCCATAAATCAATATGTGCCAAGTGCTTGGAAACTCCTCGCGGCCAAAGCCGATCTACAAGGATTCGGAATCCATCGATTGGTGTAAATGGTTCGTATGCTCGTTTAAGCAGGATAGTCATCAGTTTGCCCAAGTAAATTTGTAGCAAGAAAAATGATCGAATTGAGTAAACTAACATTTGTTTTAATTAAAGCCGACTCAATCAATACAAATCGTCTCCGCAATATGTCGAAACATCGAATTAGCCGAAAAACCAAACCAATCTCTGGATTCTTCATGGTGCGCACCGATCACCATACCTGTGGCCTCTTTATCCAGATACAACAACATCGTGAGCGAGCGGGACTTGTGATGAGTGCAATCGAATTCATACAAAGTTTTAACTGCATGATGTCCTCCTTTTTGCTTCTCATCGTAGCTGGAAAGCACCCAAATTTTTCTGAATCGATCATTTTCCAGCATTGTCTCAGGATCAAAATAATGCTTTTCACCTTGCTTGGCAGGCATATCCAGCTTAATCCACTTGGCTTGTGCAGGCATGACAACGAATAGCAGGAATAGTACCGATAAATATTTTTTCATCATTAATTGCTACAATTCGTTCGTTTAATCTATTTTCTCATTCTACAGAATGTGCAAACAATGGATAATTCAGACAGGTTTCGCCTTTCTGCAACAAAACCATAAATGTCAGTTATTTTGCCATTAAATAGTTCCAACTACTGATGTTTTCAACTATTCTTAGCATCCATATAGCCTGTGATACCGGGCGATTTATCCGAAGACTTTTGAGAAATCACACGATAACACATTGGTTGCAGATTTACTGATCGTTGGAACGAGTTTGTATTTGTAATGATATTTCGCTTCGTGTGAACGCTGCAGGAATTTCCTGCACTAAAACAATCATCCAATGAATACAAGCAACGATAGATTTATGAAAAGCCTTAATCTGGAGTTAAATAAATGGAAGAATTGAATCAAGCCTGGATCATGTTAAAGCTTGGCGGAATTATTATCATACCGCTGGTTTTACTGGGTGTTATTGCAGTGGCGATTATGCTCGAAAAGGCATTTATCTATTGGCGTTATGCGCGCCTTTCCAGCGACTTGCTCAATCTGGTGGAAACCTATGGCTTCAAATGGAACGATCTGGAAAAAATACTTTCCGGGCTGGATAGCCGTCACTATTACAAGCGTTTCTTTGAAGTGGTAATTTCCAACCGCCATCAACCCGCCTGGTGGACCGAATCCCGCGCAGCCGATGAAGCCCAAATCATTGAGGAATCGCTGGCACGCCGATTATGGGCGTTGGAAACCATTGTCACCGCCGCGCCGCTGCTTGGCCTAGTAGGAACTGTGATCGGTATGATGCGTGCCTTCCAGGTTATCGGCAGCGAAGGTTTGGTTAATCCCGCTGCGGTCACCGGCGGGGTTGCCGAAGCGTTGATTGCTACCGTAGTAGGGTTGGCAATTGCGCTGATAGCTCTGTTTGGATTCAATTACTTTGCCCGTTTGCAATCGCTAACAATGGATGAAATGGAACGCCTGGGTACACGACTGATCGACAATATTCGTCGGGATCAACAGGATAATCACGATGAAACTGCGTAAATCCCGCATCATTTCGAAAGGCAAAATCGAGATCATCCCGATGATCGATGTGATGTTCTTCTTGCTGGCAACATTCATGCTGGCTTCATTATCGATGCAAAATCTGGATTCACTGCAGGTCGATTTGCCCGAAGGACAAGCGGAAAAGCTCAGTGCGGAAAAACCGGTCACCTTGACGTTAACCAAAGACAGCAAAATTTTTATCAATCAGACGGCAGTCACGCTGGACACGCTGGCAACTACGCTCAAACCGTTACTCGCGGATTCCAAGCAAAAATTGATCGTATCCGCGGATAATGAGGCACCGCAAGGTATCGTCGTGCAGGCCATGTTGCGCGCCCGATCCGCCGGAGCCCAGCATTTTTTGATTGCAGTCAAACATAAATAAATAGCACGTTAAGAATGGCCAGTCCCCGATCGAGAGAAATTCGCTTATGGTGGCCAATGCCATTGGCTGCGCTCGTCTGGCTGCTGATCGTCTGGGGCCTGGGATTTCTTATGTCACTACCGGAAATGGAAACTGAAACGCCACCGCCCATTGCCGCCAGTTTCATTGATATAAATGAATCCGAAGATGCTAATAACTCCCTACCCGCCTCTCAACCAAGCGCACCCGCTCCGCAACCCGAGAAACCCAAAGTAGCTGAGACCCAACCCGAACCTAAAACACCACCGACACCTGCTCAGCCGCCACCATCAAGACCTCCAACCAAGCCCAAGGCAGCTGAGAAGCCGAGCCAACCCAAAGCACCTATCCCAGCGCAGGAAGTTGCCAAAACCAAAGCGCCTCCGGAGCCTCCTACAGATACTCCTACCGATCTGTCTGAGTATATTAATCAAGCAAAAGCGCGCCGCCGCGCCGCGGAAGGAATCTTTGATTCACAGGAAAGTACTGCATCCAGCAATACTGCAAACCAACTTTCAGCAGAAGAGATCCGTATGGCGAATGTGCGGCGTAATCTGCAAAACCCTGGTACCAGCGGTATATTCCAAATTCTTCGCATCGGCCCGCGTACGGCGGAATTTTCATTTCGTGCTTGGACTACCGGTCAAAGCAATCCACGGTTACAGATGATTCGGGTCGAAACTGGAACAGATGGCGACATTGAACGTGCCATCATTCGTCGTATGATCCAGCTGATTCGGGAACATTACAAAGAGGATTTTAATTGGGAATCGCATCGCTTGCACCGTGTCATCGTCTTATCTGCGAGAGAGAGAGATAGCGCAGGATTGGAAGATTTCTTGATGCGTGAATTTTTCATCAATCCAACACGTTAGATCTTGTTTAAATTACCTCAAGTAACATACTAATAACGTCGTAACTATCAAACACAGAAAACAATTTCGTTTCTCTGTGTTTTTATTGAACTGATTATGAGCCACACTTTATTATTCTACCAATTCTTCTGTGATGATAAGCGATAGTACTATTGAAGTTTCCGTTAATGACTTGCAGCTCGGCATGTACGTCAGTGACCTCGATCGTCCTTGGCTTGAAACAACTTACCCAATTCAAGGCATCCTGATTCAATCACAGCATGATATTAACGAGCTCCGGCGCTACTGCAAACATGTTTACGTGGACATCGACAGAAGCGAGCCATTCGCTGCTCAACAACACTTCTCAAGCACCCTCCACCACTCTCAGACTGTTTCAAATCAGGGCAAACCATTAGCATCGCATGAAGCGAACGCCTCATTCCATGTCACCTCCACAGCTTCAAATCGTGGCAAGTTACCAACATTGCATGAAACTAAATCGCTCGACTCACTGCTACAACGCGTTAATACCTACAGCGACATTTGCACAGCAGAACAAGAAATCCCTGCGGCCACCAAAGCGTACAATACCGTTTCCACATTATTTAGCGATATCAATTCCAACCTGGATTGCAATATTCAAATCAATATGCGCGTAGCGCATGAAGTGGTCGACACATTGCGCGAAAGCATTATCCGTAATCCCGATGCAGCATTGCTGCTAGCACAGCTTAAAACCACCGGAAAAGAACTTTATGACAATGCCATTAAAACTTCAGTACATTTGCTTGCCTTCGGCCGTCATCTCGGTTTGCCCCACAAGGAATTGACAGTTCTTGGCCTGGATGGATTACTAATGGATATCGGCAAACAACGCCTACCTAAAGAAATCCAGGGTAAAAGAAATATATCGCTCGCACCGAATGAACGCAAGTTGATGAAACAGCACATCGCGTTTGGAGAAGAAATTATCGCGCAGCTAACTGATGCACCGGAAGAAGTCGTCAAAATTATTTTACAGCATCATGAGCGCGAAAACGGCAACGGTTATCCTTCTGGATTATACGCCAACCAATTACATCCTTATGCGCGTATGGCCGCCATTATCGATTGCTATGAGGAACTTATCTGGGGAGAATCGCGCATGCCAGGTATGAAACCTTTTCAGGCGCTAAAAGAACTTAAAGATAATGCGCATAACGGACTCAATTATATTTTGGTGGAGCAATTTTCTCAGTGCATCGGCATGTTTCCGGTAGGCAGTCTGGTTGAACTAAACAGTGGCGAAATTGCTATTGTCCTCACCCACAATCGCACGCAACGATTTCTTCCTCAAATCATGATCATCTGTGATGCCGAGAAGAAACCCTATGAGTACCCTGTAACCTTAGATCTAAGAACCGCTGGCAAAAACCCAGGAGGGGTTGCGTACGTCATCGTAGATGATCTCCCTCAGGGCGCATACGGAATTGATCCAAAGAAATATTATTTATAAACATCCAAAATCTATCATTACATTAAATCTATGACCATCCTCGCTTATCAACACTTTCTGCAACAAGCCTCACGAAGATTACATGATGAATTCCAATTGGGCCGTCACAATGCCGTAATGATCATCAACTTTGAGCGGCTAGTAGAATTGGATGGCGTCCTTGGATTTACCATTGTTGATAATATTTTGCAGCAAATTGCCCAACAATCAAAAAATGCTCTGAACCCAGGCGATCTGGTCGGCATCACCGGACGGTATCAAATAACCTGCTTACTGGTCGATTTACTTACCGATGCACATGCCATGCTGGCCGCCCATAAAATCCTACGAATCCTGACACCTCCATTTGAGCTTGATAGAAAAAATATCATCCTGGTTCCGCGTGTTGGCGTGGCAGTGAACAATGAAAGCGGTTACGCGTTAGACCAATTGATGTGTAACGCAAGCACGGCTGTGCGCCAAGCAAAACTGGAACAACTTCCGATCAAGCTCTTTGACACCGAAACGCAAGATCCGCTAATGTTCCAAATTGATCTCTGGTCAGATTTAGGCCACGCTATCGAAAATGGCGGATTGTATTTAGGGTATCAACCTCAGATCGATATTGCCAGTGGCAGGATCAAATCCACTGAAGCCTTGCTACGATGGCATCATCCACATCACGGACCGATCCGTACCGATAAATTAATCCAAGTTGCTGAAGGCACCTCGCTCATGCCCAAACTCACGCTATGGGTTTTCCATACCGCATTAAGGGAATGTTCCGAGTATCGCAGAGCAGGATTAAACGCCGGTGTTTCGATCAATTTTTCAGCT
>RRZU012336874.1_pt1 | contig 20890 bp, 18 predicted proteins | sample 2165561 | NCBI WGS metagenome assembly RRZU01 (sample SAMN10456909, study PRJNA506462) | wastewater metagenome | isolation source: wastewater sludge | place: USA: Moscow, Idaho | reverse complement strand
TCTACTACTGATTTTTTTTTTTTTTTTTCAACATTTAATGGTGTATATGTACATGTTTTCGCTGCTATACATGGATCTGTTGGACTTGTTGGATTTACCGGTGTTACTCCTGTCGTTGTTACCGCATTTTTTATTGCGCTTCCTATGTTTTTATAGTTTGGATCTGTTGATGGTACTGTTACCTTATATTCTAATGTTATTGTACTTCCTTTTGCTACTTTATTTACTGTATAACTTCCATTTGTCCCTGTTATTGTTACTCCTGCTACTGCTGGTACTATTGCTGGTGCTGATGCTACTGTCACTCCTGCTGGTAAATTTAATAATAAACTATCTTTTACGTTTACATTTACTGCATCATTTGTTGTTGATGAATTTGTCAACGTTATTTTGTATGTTAATGTTTCTCCTTTTTCGGCTACACCATTCGCTGTTATTGATTCACCTGTTAATGCTTTTGTTGGTGTTAATGTTACATTTGTTGGTGTTGATGTACATGTATTTGCTGCATAACATGGATCTGTTGGACTTGTTGGATTTGTAGGTGTACTTCCATCTCCTGTTACAGCATTTAAAATTTTACCATTTAAAGCATTATAATCCGTTACATTTGTTGGCATAGTAACTGTATACGTTACAATTGATTTTGTATTTGCTGGTATTATTACTTCATAATCACCATTTTTAGGTGTAACTATGCTATTTGTTGATGTCGGTACTCCAGATAATATAATACCTTTGGGCTGTGAAGGTGTTAATCCTAAACTAGTTAATAATGTGTCTTTTAATATTATTGTTCTAGATGTAGTTCCAATTGAATTATCAATTTCTATTGTATATTTTAATGCTTCTCCTAATTCAGCTATTCCATTTATGGTGGCAACAGTTCCACCTAAATCATCTACTTTTTTTATTATTGGTAAAATAGGCAGCTCTTTAACTCCTAAATCTAAATTGAATACGTTTTCATTTGTTATTGTAAATATAGCTTCTTTAGTTGTTGCATCAAAATCAGAATCTTTTGTGTCATCAGTTCCTTGATCTTTTAACGTTATTAAATAATTAGGAGCATTTACTTTGACTTTATATACTCCTGGATTTAAATTTGTTATATTATATTTCCCTGTTGTTGGATCTCTTGTTAACTTAGGAGCATTTGGAGTACCTAATGTTATAGGTGTTCCTAAACTATCAAAAAGTTCAAATGTAATTCCACTTGCTAACGCAGATGCTTCTGTTGGAGTTAATGATCCATCATTTTGTATTCCATCTCCATTTTTATCCAACCATATTTGATCTCCTACTAAATATCTAACAATAGTTGCAGATACTGAAGTTACTTCTGCTGGTGATATTTTTGACCCACTTAAACTCGTAGCATCATAAACAAAATTATTAACTGCTTTTTCTCCTGTTGCTTCAGTGTATCCTGATGGTGTAATTGCATTTACATAAACTATTAGTGAATCTCCCACTTTAAACTCTGTACCTACTTTTTGTTTTACAACAAATCCTGTAACATCTGATATATTCGTTGGTGGTGTTGTTGTCCAAATTGCTGTACTCGTTCCTGGTGCTGGCGTAAAATTATTATTTAATTCTGTCGATAAAGAAGGATTTACAATTGTTGTATATAAAACTTCAAATCTTGGATCTGATAAATTTATTGGTGCTGTTAACTTTACTCTCCATAATGAATTTCTAGCTATATAAGGTGTAATTGCTTCCTTATCTCCTTCGAATGGTAATACATCCCCTAATCTAACATTTGTTATCGATACTGGTGAATTGTTTACTAGCCCTAATTTATATGAAAACTTTTCTCCTGCTGTAACATTTATATTACCATATGTATAAACTGTATCACTGTCTCTTTTAATTTTTTTCTCACCAAATATAGCAATACTTGTTGAATATGTAACTTTAACTTGATTAAATGCTATTTGTTCTGTGGTATTTCCATCACCATCTATATCTTTTGTATCTACTGTTTTTAAACTAGTTGTCGTTGGTAATTGAAATGGTGTTACTATTGAATTTAAATACGATTCGTTATACGAATCACCTTTTGCCATAAACGGTGTTGAATTTGCTTTAAATTCTATCCTAACTGACGACATCCCTGCTTCTATTCTTCCATTAATTAATCCTTTTGATGAAAATGGGTATTTTATAGGATCTGATGATATTGAATCTGTTAGCTCCCATTTTAATAATGTCCTTCCTGTTCCATTATAATTTTCTATTATTGATGTTGGTTCACATGGTGTAATGGTAGTGTGTGATCCACTACTATATGAACCGTTTCCATCTGCCATGGTTACAATACATGATGTTGTCGAACCTGAAACATAAATCATTCCAGCTGGTAACAAATCATAAACTATTGGTGATTTTAATGGATCTATACTATTATTACTACTACTTGCTGGACCTCTGTTAATCCATAATCTAAATTGTGATGATTGTCCATCAAGTAACGAAGATCCAGTTATTACACTTTTTTCAATTCTTGCTATTAATGGTTGTGGATCCGTAACTAGAAAATTTGCTGTAGCTGTCCCACAAGTACTTCCACTTGTATCAAAACTTGTACACAAGCTAGCTGTATTTGTAACTGTTGATTTTGTATATGTTGTTGGGTCTTTTATTACAACAACTGGTTTAACGTAGAACCATATAATATCTCCTGCTAACGTTGCTGCATCCATTTGTGTACTATATCTAACTCCTCTAACATCTGAAATACCAAGTGTTGCAAAATCTATTGTTGATGTTCCACCATATGAATTTGGTAATGGATATGTAGTAGGTAGTTGATGCCAGTTACCTGATATATCTTTATATTCAAATGTCAATGGTGTAGTATTATTTGGTCTTTTAGTTGTTGATGTATAGTTTTGTATAATCACACTTTTTATTATAGTTCCTGTATCTTGTAACTCATCTGTCATTGTATAATGCTTCAATACATCATTATAAGGATTTCTATTATTTATATTATACGTAAATGTGTCTCTTTTTAAATATGTACTCCCTGATCCTCCTGTTTTATTAAATATATTACCTGTAACTATATTTTGTGTATGTATTATTGTAGATAAATCTGTATCCGTTTTTGTTGCAAAGTTTGCTGAATCTGACTCGGTTGCTGGCGGATATGCTGTAACTGTAGCTACATTTGACACTGATGTTCCAGAAACTATTCCTGGATATTTAACTTGAAAAAGTGTATCGTAATAAAATTGTCCTGCTTCCGGTGATGTCTTTGTGTATGTCCATGTTAATGTATTTGTTGTTGAATCATATACAGGTTCCCCAGAATTTGTGTATATCGGGGTTGATGCTCCTCTATTGATATGCTGAGAACTACCTGGAACATATACTGCTCCTGACGGTAATTTATCAACGACCTTAATTAATCCAGCTTCACGTGCTCCATCTATAAATCTTGGATCATTTATACCAGTTGAAATTTTATAGTTGATTGGTTGGTCCGTTGCTGATCCTACATTTTGATTTAGTGCTGTTTTATCTACAGTCGATATAACTGGTTTTGATGATATAATCGTTGTCACTACTGGTGACCCACTTGTTACTGTCCCATTACTCTCAATGAAATTCATTATTGGCGTAAAACTACTACCATCTGGATTTTCTGCTCCTATTAATTTTGCTGTAAACGGTACCTCAAGAGTTGCTCCATCATTTAATGTAGGGAAATTTATTGTTATTTTAACATCTCCATTAGGCATAGTTGTTTTACTTACTGTCGATCCTGTTATAGCAGTAGTTGCTCCTATATTTATTGCATTGGTATCAAAAATATATTTTTTGGGAAGTATTATCTCTATTTTTGAATTTGAATAAGCTGATGTTGTTCCTATTTTTAAATTATATCCAACAACCGATCCGGATAAAGATGGATTTGATGTTGTCTGTGATAATTCAAAATTAGATAATCCTGCATTTGATATAATAGCTGCCATCATGAATAACATGAAGTATAAAATCAGTTTATTTTTTATCCTTATTTTATTCATTTCTCTTAATATGTTAGTTGTCTTTTTTATCATTTTTTCTACTTAAATCTGTTTATTTTATTCTTTATTCACAAATCATATATATATCTATATAATATTAATAGACTGTTAAATATTATACAATGGATTGATGTTTTTGTCAATAGTTAATATCCCTTTAATATCAATACAAATATATAAAACGAGCGTTATTTTATATGTTTTTTCTTGTATTTCTCTATCAAATGGGAAGAGCCTGATCCACCTGAAAATATCGTACGCATTGTATCTTCCATATTAACATCAATCGGAAAAACATCTTTTCTAGGCACATGATATATAAATCCAGAGGTTGGATTAGGTGCAGTTGCACAAAATACAGTTACATAATCTTCATCTTCATCATCTGTTATTACACCAGTACACATTACATCATTGTTAAATGGTTTAAATAATACAACTTGTGAAAATGGTTTTGTTTTCTTTTCTGTTGATATTAATTGATGTATTGCGCCTTTAACCATATTGTATCCTGGTATTTTTTTTAATAAGCGCTCTTCTATATTTACATGCATCCAATTTCCAATTTTTGTTCTTACTAGAAGTCCTAGTAAGAAACATATTAAAATTATTATAATCATTGCTATTATTTCTGGTAGAAATCTCACTTTAATAAAATGATCTACTACCGATGTTACTGGTGATATATTTGCTATAATAAATCTTAAAACAATCTCAAATGCCCACACTAATATAACCACAGGTAATATTACTAATATTCCTCCCATTACAGTCGTTAAAAAAATTTTTTTCATCTCTTATTTATCTCTCCTATTTCATCACTTTTCTATAAATTACTAGTAGTGGGTTCCACACACTAGCATTTGTAGGTGAATATGCAAAATCTATCTCAATAAATTTATCTATCGGTATGTTACAAGTTATTACTATTGCTATTTGGTCAATAAACTGTGCTACTGCTTCGTAGCCTACAATCGATGCACCTAATAACAAATTACTTTTCTTATCATAAACTATCTCCATTTTATTTGGTTTAGCTTCTTTAAACGAGGCTATTTTATACAATGCTTTCATCTCTATTACTTCTGCATCATATCCTCTAGTTAATGCTTCCTCTAACGATAAACCAGTTTGTGCAAATTTCACATTATATATTGAACTAGCAAATGATCTTATTAATCCTTTCCAAGTTATATTTTGCCCTGATATTATTTTTGATAATATCATACCGTGTTTATTTGCTACATCCCCAAATGGAGCATATTGATCATAATCTGTATTATAATATTTATTTAATACACAATCTCCAATTGCATAAATATTTTCTACACTTGTTTCAAAATGATCATTTACAACTATTTTATTATTTCTCATTTCAATTTCAGTATCTCTAATAAATTCAATATTTGGTATCACTCCTATACACAACATAAGCATGTCGACATTTAACTCTTCACCATTATTTAAAAATATTTTGTTTACAAGAGTGTTATTCTCAACTTTTTCTGTTTTTAATTTAACAATTTCGTTATTTAACATCAATTTTATGCCGTGTTTTTCAATTTCTTTGTATATGTCTGACTTTAATTTTTTTGAAAACGAAGGGAATATTTCACTTGATTTCTCTATCACACAAACATTTACATTTCGTTTTCTTAATGCTTCTGCCATTTCTATACCTACAAACCCTGATCCTACTATTACTGCATTTTGTACATTATTTGTTTCTAAATAACTATATATTTCTAATGCATCAGTTGCATGTGAAAGTGTAAATACATTTTTTTGATTTACCTTATCTAAATACTCTATATTTGGTATAAATGATTTTGCTCCTACAGCTAAGATTAATTTATCATAACTTTCATAGGTTTCTGCGTCATTAGAAATATTTTTTACTTTCACCTTTCTATTTTTTATATCTATACTAATGACTTCATGTTGTATTTTCAAATCAATTCCCCTTGATATGAAGTCTTCAGGTTGATTTGAAACTACACTACTAACAGGCAATTCATTTGCTATATAATATGGTGTTGGACATCCTGCCCATGCTACATATTTTGATTTTTCATACACTATTACTTGATCATTTGGATTTTGTTTTTTATATTGTGTCGACAACATCATCCCAGCAGCACCACCGCCAATAACTACAATTTTCATTCAGTCACCTCTCTTTTTAATTTTATTATATATCTACCTAGTTAATAGATGTCTTAATCTAGAGGCTACCATTTTTATCCCAACTTTATTTTCTCCACCTCTAGGTATTATTACATCAGCATATCTTTTAGATGGTTCCACAAACTCTAAATGCATTGGTTTTACAGTCTTGATATACTGATCTTTTATACTATCAAAACTTCTTCCTCTTTCTTTTAAATCTCTCTCTATTCTTCGTAATAATCTTTCATCATCATCTGTATCAACAAATACTTTTGCATCCATTAATTCTCTCAACTTAGGTATTGCTAATATTAAAATACCTTCAACTATTATTATTTTAGCTGGTTCTACATGCTCTGTTTCATCTTTTCTATTATGTGCTGTAAAATCATAAACTGGCTTTTCTACTGATTTTCCACTTTTCAATTGATTTATATGTTCAATTAAAAGATCAAAATCTATCGAATCAGGATGATCATAATTTAATAATACTCTTTCATTAAATGATAAATGATCATTTCTTTTATAATAAGAATCTTGTTCTAATAAAATAGAATTCCCATTCTCTTTTCCTAAATAATCTACAACATAATGTGATACTGTAGTTTTTCCTGATCCTGTTCCACCTGCTATACCTACTATTATAGATCTACTCATTATTACTAACTCCTTTATATTAATTTTAAACTCTATTTATTCAACTCACTTTTAAAACATAGCATTCATATGGTTCTAATTCATGTTCAATACTTGTTTTATTATAATTAGAAAGTAAAATATCATACATTCCATTACTTAATTCATCTATTTCGTTTGTTACATCTATCTTTGATTTTTTATCACTAAAATTAAGTAACACTAATATTTTGTCATTCTCTAATATCCTATAAAATGCAAATATTTGTTTATCTTCATTCAATATTTCTTTAAATTGTCCATAATTCAATATATCCGAGTCTTTTCTCAACTTTATTAAAGATTTATAATAATTTAATATCGAATTTTCATCTTGTTGTGCTTCAACTACATTTATATCTTTATAGTTTTCATTGATTTTAATCCAAGGTTTTCCTTTTGTAAATCCTGCATTTTTAGTATTATCCCACTGCATTGGAGTTCTTGAATTATCTCTTCCAACACGCCTAATTTGGTTCATCAATTCTTTTTCTGATACACCTTTTTGTAAATACTCATTATAGTGGTTAACACTCTCTATATCTCTAATCTCTGATATATCTTTGAAGTATACATTCGTCATCCCTATTTCTTCACCTTCATATACATAAGGCGTTCCTGGTAAACAAATATTGAATGTAGCTAACATCTTTGCTGATTCTTTTCTGTATTCTTTATCATTCCCAAATCGACTAATCGCTCTTGGTTGATCATGATTCATTAAGTAATTTGAATTCCAACCACCATTTTCAAATACATATATCCATCTTCTTATATTTTTTTTTAAATCAATTAATTCCCATGGTTTAAACCACCATTTACCTATACTTTCACTATCTATAGACATATGTTCAAATTGAAATAACATATTTAATTCTTTTCTGTTTTCTCCTACTGTTTCCAATGCTTGTTCTGGAGTTGCTCCAGGTGTTTCTCCTACAGTCATACAATTATATTTTGATAACACTTCTCTGTGCATTGCTTTCATATATTCGTGAAATTTTGGCCCATTAAAATAATGTTCTACTCCTATCAACCCTTCTGTTCCTTGACCATTAGGTAATCCTTCTACTTTAGATATTAGATTTATCACATCCATTCTAAAGCCATCTACACCTTTATCTAACCAAAATTTCATTATTTCATAAATCTCTTTTCTTACTTTTTCATTTTCCCAGTTTAAATCTGGTTGTTTATCCGAAAATAAATGTAAGAAATATTGATCTCTTTCTGGTGAATATTTCCAAGCTGGTCCACTAAAAAAGGAAGTCCAGTTGTTAGGCTCTTCTCTCTCACCTTTTTCTTCATTTTTACAATCTTTCCATATATAATAGTCACTGTAATCATTTGTTCTAGATTGTTTACTTTGAATGAACCATTCGTGTTCATCTGATGAGTGGTTCACAACTAAGTCCATTAAAACTTTTATCCCTCTTTTATGCATTTCTTCTAGTAACTCTTCGAATTCATATATTGTTCCATAATCTGACATTACACTCTTATAATCACTTATATCATATCCATTGTCATCATTAGGTGATTCATAAATTGGATTTAACCAAACTACATTAACTCCCAAGTCTGCTATATAATCAAGCTTTTCTATTATTCCTCTTAGATCTCCGATGCCATCACCATTGCTATCCTTAAAACTTCTAGGATAAATCTGATAAACAATCGATTCTTTCCACCATTTATTTTTCATCAAATACCTCCTATGTTAAGATATTTTCATTATTTCACTATATCTATTTTTATTGGTATTTCTATCGAATTATTAGCGTTACTTTTATCATTTATATATATAAATCCTTCTACTCTTCCGTTATCAATTACTAAATCTGCATCATCTGCAAAAACCATATTTTTTAGATTTATCCCTACACTTAATGTTTTTTCCTTATTTGCTGCTATTTCAATTTTTTTTTGCATACTTATCCCACTTTGTTCATCTGGATTACCTGCTGAAGGTGAAACATCTATTCCTATACCGCCACCAATACCACCTGTCCCTATTGATAATCCTATATTTGGTAATATTTTTAATCCACCTTTTTTTGTTTTTTTCGGCATTATTTTCATTTTATTACCATTTTTATCAACATAATATAAATCATACGATGTTGTATATTTTATTTTTTTAGTTGTCATATTTTTTATTTTAAATAATTCAAAACTAGAAACACCTTTTCTTATCTCTTTTTTTAAAACTGTAGGTTCAATTGTAACTTCTGAAAATGATACAACCCCTATTAAAATCATTAATAATAAATACACTATTTTTTTCATAAACACCTCTTATTTTTATTTAGCTTCTAAAATTTATCCCATTTTTCTAAAATATCTTCTATAACATTTGATTCACTCATCTTTGACAAATCATAAATTATATAATCTTCTTCTTTTCTAAACCATGTCATTTGTCTTTTAGCATAACGTCTAGACTCCATTTTTATTTCATCTATTGCCTCTTCTAATGTTGATGCATCATAGAAATAATCAAATATTTCCTTATATCCAATTGCACTTATTTTATAAATTTCATTTTCGTACTTCTCATGAATTTTTTTCACTTCTTCAATTAGTCCTTCTTTAATCATTTGATCTACTCTACTATCAATTCGATGATAAAGTTCTTCTCTGTCTCTAATTAAAAATATTTTTAAAAATTTATAATTATTTCCTTTTATATTTTTAGAACGTAATTCACTATATTTTTGACCTGTTAATTTGCAAACCTCTATAGCCCTTATTAATCTTAATTTGTTCTTTAAATCTATCTCACCATATGCCTCTATATCTAATTTTCTAAGAATTGTACCTAACTCGTCAACACTATAACCTTCTAGTTCTTCTCTTAATTCTATATTCTTTGATGGTAAATTTGAAAATCCATCAGTTATAGAACGTAAATATAACCCTGTTCCTCCACATATTACTACATTTTCATTAGTTTCTTCTTTATTTTTCAATAGTTTATTCACTTGATTTTCAAAGTCACCAACCGAATAATCCTCATTCGGTTCAACTATGTCTATCATATGATGTTTTATTCCTTGCATTTCATCAACTGTAACTTTTGATGTACCTATATCCATCCCTTTATATATTTGCATAGAATCTGCTGAAATAATATCAACATTTAATCTCTTTGCTAATTCTATTGATAGTTTCGTCTTCCCTACCCCGGTGGGGCCACTAATTACTAATCCTTTTACATATGATTTATTATCCACTACTTTACTCTCCTATATTTTTATAATTTTAAATAACATATTCAAATTCATATCCTGCTACTATTATTGTATCGCCTTCTTTAATATTAGCTTTTTCTAATTCTTGTTCCATTCCTAGATTTCTCAGTATTTGAATATAACTTATAACTCCTTCATCTCCTGTAAATACATATTTTTTTAATACATCTTCTACTATTCTTCCTCCAACTTCGTATACATCTTCATCTAGTTGAATGATTTCCCAGTCTTCTTTTCTCTTATAAATTTCTGGTAATATTTCCTCTACTGATATCTGTTCTTCTAATTCTTCTCTTGGTGTTTCTTGAATCAATTCCCATGCTTTTAAAATAACAGGTCTTAACCCTTCATTTGCAATCACAGATATTGGATATACATATTCCGCACCTTGTGATTTTACAAATTGTTCAAATTCTTCATATGTGTTATCTTCATATAACATATCTATCTTATTTGCTACTACTATTTGTTTTTTGTTATATAATTTTTCACTATATTTTTTTAACTCTTCATTTATTTTAATATAATCTTCTTTCGGATTTCTTCCATCTATCCCTGATATATCAACTATATGTATTATTATTTTACATCTTTCAATGTGTTTTAAAAACCTATCTCCTAACCCAACCCCCTCATGAGCTCCTTCAATAAGACCTGGTACATCTGCTATTACATAACTTTGTGCTTCATCAATACGAACAACTCCTAATTTAGGCTTTAATGTTGTAAATTGATAACTTGCTACTTTTGATTTTGCTGCTGATACTTTATTTATAAAACTTGATTTCCCAACACTCGGATATCCTACTAATGCTACATCGGCTAATAGTTTCAACTCTAATTTTATTTTTAACTCTATTCCTTCTCTTCCACTTTCTGCTATTTTAGGTGTTTTTCTAACTGATGTTTTAAAGTGAGTATTTCCACGACCTCCATCTCCGCCTTTCAAAAATACTACTTCTTCATTAGGAGAATCTAAATCTAATAATAATTTTCCAGTTTGGAAATCTCTGATCATAGTCCCTACTGGTACTCTAAGTATCAAATCATTTCCTGATTTCCCTGTGCAAAGATTTTGAGAACCTTTTTCACCATTACCGGCATCTAGTCTTTTACTATTAGTATAATCTACTAATGTATTGATGTTAGGATCTGCTATAAATATAACATTTCCTCCTTTACCTCCATCTCCACCATTCGGTCCTCCAAATTGAACAAATTTCTCTCTTCTAAAAGTCGCTGCCCCGTCACCTCCATTACCTGATTTAACTGTAATTTTACATTCATCTATAAACATTTTTTGTCTCTCCTAATTATTTTTTGTTTTTCTCCACCATTATATCATATTTCCAAAGATTTTTGACTATATTTTATTAATATATCAATTAAAAAACACCTCTTTTTATGATACTTGAGGTGTTTTATTTTTACGTACTTTTTTTAGAGCTATTTTCTTCATCAAATAGTTCTCTCATAGATTTTTCATTTATTTTTGATATATGTTGCATTTCCTTAGATAGTTTAGGTATTGCATCTATTTCAGCTATTATTTGATATTGTTCTTCATTATTAACAATTCCAATTATTTTTTCAGTCTTAGTTATTTCTTCATGATTCACTTTACTAATATCTTTTAAATTTATTCTGATTCTGGTAACACAAACTGCATATCCATTTATATTTTCAATTCCTCCTAAATTTTTTATTAACTTTCTTGCTATCTCGTTATAATCCATCACATTTCCCCTATCTACTAAATATTTTAATTTTATTTATACTATATTATATCTCGATTTTTTATATTTTCAATGTTCATCTTCTGATTTTTTGATCATTTTAAATTACATTCGTTATTTAATTTTCTTGATTTTTAAATTTATTTTATGTATAATTTATTATAAAAAACTTTTAGGAGGTATTATGAATAAAAATTTATTAATTAACAATTTGATTAAAGTTAATACAAAATCAGAAGAATTAATTAGAAATACAATATTATTAGTAACAGGTGTTGCACTTTTAAGCATTTCTGCGCAATTTTCTTTTTATTTACCATTCTCTAGTGTCCCCGTAACATTACAAACATTAGTTGTTCTAGCTATAGCAATTACATACGGTAAAAAATTAGGAACTACAACAATTTCATCTTATATAATAGCTGGTTCACTAGGTGCACCTGTATTTGCATCAGGAAAATTTGGATTACCTTTTCTTTTACCAACAGGTGGGTATATTATAGGTTTCCTAATTGCTACATTTATTTCTGGATTATTAATAGATAAAGGTTGGTCAAAATCATATATCAAATTAACTATTATAGTTTTAGTAATGCATGCTATCATTTATACATGCGGATTATTACAATTAAGTATGTTTATACCTAACAAATCGTTACTATTATCGTTTGGATTAACTCCTTTTCTAATAAGTGATGTAATTAAATCTATTATAGTTATTACACTTTTACCAACACTTCATAAATTAACTAGATTTTAAAATCTAAAATAAAAAAGCTAACTTCATATCAAATGAAAGTTAGCTTTTTTTATCTTTGTATTCCTGGATACGCCCATATACCGGCAGTTCTCCCTAAATCTCTATATATTACCAATTTTTCTTTTTGTGTAATTTTATATGCATCTTCATCTGATTTATAATCAAAATAAACAAAATTATCTACTTTTGTGTCTAATCCATTTAATTTCAACGCTTCTTCAAATACTGTCTTTCCTCTTCTTAGATGCGATGCACTTGAAATTAAAAGCATTTTTTTAGGATTTAAACTTTTTAAAATTTCAACTGAGTATAATGCATTAGCTACTGTATCCTTAGATTTATCCTCTATAATTATTCTGTTAGATTCTATCCCTTTTTCCAATAACCATTTTTTCATTAAATATGATTCAGTCACTCCTGATTGAGGAACTCCACCTGAAACTATTATTTTTGCATTAGGATTCACTACTGCTGCAACATATGTTTGTTCTAATCTTTTAATTAATGTTTCATGCATAGTTCCATCTGTATTTAATGCATATCCTAATGTAACTATAACATCCTGACCTGTCGGTGCCTCTTTATAATTAAATACCATTGATAAATTTTTATCTGCATTCCCTATTTTTTTCCATAAATTCTTTTGTTTTATCTGGAAATTTTTTATTTAATCCTGTTAAAGTTGAATCATATATAGATTTATCATCTAATACTTTAGAATACATCAACGTCAATATTCTAGAATCAAAATTATCTTTATCTTGTTTAGATATTTCCTTATATTTTTCTATTGCGTCTACTGTCTTACCTTGTATAATTTTTGTAGATGCTACTCCAAATTTAAGATCTAATCTCTCAGGATTTAATAAACTTGCTTTTTTAAACGATTCTTCTACAACATCATATTTCCCTTTTAATGTTATCCCTTTAAAAAAATCATTTTCAACTTTTTTTAAATCTCCACCATGCCAGTAATAGTAAATACCAGTTTGGATTAATTCATTAATTTCATTTTGTTTTGTATACTCTGTCTCTGCTCCAAAAGTTAACAAAGTGCTTAAAAACAAAAGTATTACAAGTATTCTCTTTTTCATTTTCTCCTCCTAAATATTCTTTGATAATTCAATTATACCTCATTTTTTTGAATTTTCAAGAGGTATTTTATATTTTAATTTTTTTATTGTAAATTTTGTATAAAATAATGTTATCATTGCAGCAGACCATGTTGAAATAAATATAGAATACCATATTCCATTTTCATTTATTTTCATAATATTACAAAAGATAAATATAAATATAATCGGTACTACAAACTGTCTATATAATCCTATAAATATTCCATAATTTGGTTTTTTTAATCCTTGTAATGTCGATATTGATATTGCTACTATTACATATGCATAAAATACCCATGCATCAATATACAGATAGTTCAACCCATGTTTCATGACTTCAACATCACTAGTAAATATACGAAATAAATATTTGCCAAAGATCAATGACACTATAGTCCCTATAAATGTAATAATAAATCCATAAAATAGTAATTTATTATATATTTTAGAAATTCTCTCATAATTTTTAGCTCCATAATTTCTAGCGACTAAAGTCATTGCAGCAACATTAAAACCTATAGTTGGCAATAATACTAACTGTTCTATTCTAATCGCCGGACCATAACCGGCCATAGTGTTTGATGTCCCGATTTTTTTGATTCCATTCATTATCACAAACATTCCTAAAACCATAGTTGCCATATTTAAACTTGCTGGTATCCCTTGAATCAGTATTGCTTTTATATTTTCATACTTTAACTTATAGTCTTCTTTTACCAATTGTTTCATAAATTCTGTCTTTTTTAGTTTATTAAAGATGTATAAATATGTTATTACATTTGATATAACTGTTGCTATCGCTAATCCTGAAACACCAAAATTGGGTAATATCCCAAAAATGCCTAAAAATAGCGGATCTAATATTGCATTTATGACTACAGTTATCAATAATATTTTTGTAAATGATATAGTATCCCCTTGTGTTTGTAAAAGAGAATTATATACTCCTGTTACAACAAAAAATACCATTCCTAATACTAATACATTCATATACTGTAGAGTTCCATTATAAAAATCTATTGTACTTACTAATCTAACTAAATATGGCATTGAAAAAAATGCAACAATTGATAATACTATAGAAAATATATGTGTAAATACAATTGCATTTCCAGCTATTTGTTTCGCTTTCTTTATATTTGAAGCTCCTAATGCATTTGATACTAATACATTAACACCTGTTCCTATACCACTACCTAATGCTAAAAATATAAAAAATAAAGGGAAAGATGCTGTTAATGCACCTAATCCCTCTTTACCTATCAAATTACCTGCAAAATATGTATCTGTAAAATTAAACATTGAATTAAAAAGCATTCCCAAGCTTGCAGGTATCGATATATTTTTTATTAATTTATTAATTGGATCATTTATAAAATCCATTTCTTTCGGTTTAAAAAATTTTAATATTTTATTCAACTTCGGTAGCTACCTCTCTTGAAAGATTCTTAATTTTTTTAACACCTTCGAATACTCCCCCTTCTTGAATTGACAATATTGCAGATGTTATATTAGCTCTAACAACTCCTTTAGGCCCTATTTCAACCTTATCTGCTATTATTTCGCCATTCATTTCACCGTCTACATTTACTTCATTTGCTTCAATATAACCTAAAATATTTCCTTTTAATCCTACATTAACTGCATTTAAAGATTTAATATTACCTTCTACAATACCTTCTACTTGTAATGTTGCTTCTGTTTCTATATCTCCTTTAAATCTAGAGTATTCAGAAATAATTGTAACACCTTTCGATAAATCTAACTTCTTTCCACTATTGCTATTAAAGATTCCCATTTTACTTTAGCCTCCTTTTTAAATATTTCATCTAATTTATTTACATCCCAATTAATAAAATTAATTGGGTTTATTGCTTCTCCATTATACTTAATTTCATAATGTAAATGTGGTCCTGTAGAAGTTCCAGTATTCCCTGATTCCGCTATCACTTCTCCTCGACCTACTATTTGTCCATTACTAACTTTTATAGATTTTAAATGACCATATGTCGTTTCAAATCCAAATGAGTGTTCTATTTTAACTACATTTCCATATCCACCTTGTTGCCCTGCAAACACAACTTTACCAATTGCTGGTGACAACACCGCTTCTCCTTCATTAGCTCTAAAATCTAATCCTTTATGTTCTTTAGTTTCACCTGTTACAGGATGAACTCTAATACCAAATGGACTTGTTATGTCATGTGATGTAGCAAATGGTATTCTACTAGGAATTAATTCCATAAATATCATCTTCTTTTCCATTGGCAAATTATTTATATTTTTCAATGACAACGTGCTCAATATTTCTTTCTCTTTTTGTTTTGCTAAATCCTCTTTTCTTATTTTCTCTCTTATTGCAACAATATCCTTATTATTTTTAATAAACACTTTATATTCTTTATACTTTGAATACAAGAAAACTGTCGATAATATTGTAATAGATAAAGCTAATATTATTGTTAATATCAATGTGTAAAATAACATTTTTTTTGTTTTATTTATAACGTAATTTTTACTTCCATTTTGATTTATTACCATTAATAATATATCATTCTTTTTTTCTTTTTTTCTTTTATTTTTCATATTATTCACCTTAAAATCTAGTCTATAGAAAACTTAAGATTTATCTCCTTATCAACAAGTTCTAACCGTTGACACATAATTCCAGCATTTTCAAAAATTCTTTGAGATGCCTTTGTACTATCTCTTTCTGCATGCTTATTGGATAAATAAACTACCTTTGTTATACCTGATTGAACTATTGCCTTGGCACATTCATTACAAGGGAATAAAGATACATAAATTGTACATCCTTTTAATGATTTTATACTATTAAGAATAGCATTTAATTCTGCATGTACAACATACGGATATTTAGTTTCTAAAAATTCTCCTTCTTTTGCCCATGGTAATTCATCATCTGAACTTCCTATTGGAAATCCATTATATCCTATTCCTATTATTTTTTTATCTTCATCAACTATACATGCCCCTACTTGCGTCGACGGATCTTTATTTCTCAATCCTGATAAAAATGCAATTCCCATAAAATATTCATCCCAAGATAAATAATCATTCCTCTTCATTTATTCTCCTCATTATATCATTATTTAATTACACTATCTACACTAATATCTAAAAATTTAGTCTTAATTTTATCTCCTCTACTTAATTCAATTCCTCTTTTTATTACTTTTCCATTTTTAGTTGTTAATGTGTATCCTTGTTTCAATATATCTTCAATAGAATATTTAGATACTAGTACTTCTTTATATTTCAATTGATTCTTTTCTTTATTCATTTGATTTAAAATAAAATTATTTATTAAATTTTCTCTATCGACTATACTATTTTTATTACTTTGAATAATTTCTATTAAATTAATTCTTTCAAATTTATTTTTAACTATTTCAAATTTATCTGAAAATTTTTCTACTTTATACCTTAATATTTTATTTAATTCATTTTCTTTATTTATTATATTTATTTTATAATCATTTATCATTGATTCAAAATTACTCAAATAATAATTATTTTTTTGTACTAATAACTCTTTTTTCATCATATTAACTCTATTTATCAATAATTTATTTAATGTGCTCTTCTTATTTTCTAAATTATCTATTAAGTCACTCTTTAATGGAATTAATATTTCTGCAGCTTGTGTTGGTGTTGATGCTCTTCTATCAGCTACTAAATCAGATAACAAATTATCTATTTCATGTCCTACTGCTGATATTATTGGCAATTTCGATATGTATATTGCTTCTATAACAGGCTCCTCATTAAATGCCCATAAATCTTCAATACTACCTCCACCACGTCCAACTATTAATAAATCTAATGGTAATTCTTCTGTTTCATTTATTTTATTAAAATATTTTATTCCTTTTGCTATTTCTTCTGCCGAACCTTCTCCTTGAACTTTAGATGGATATAAATATATATTTACATTATTAAATCTTTTATGTGTTGTATTTATTATATCTCTGATTGCCGCACCTGTTTCTGCTGTTACAACACCAATATTTAATGGTATTTTAGGGAATTTCTTTTTATGCTCTTCTAGAAAATATCCTTTTTCAAAATATATTTTTTTCATCACTTCCAGTTTTTCATACAATGATCCTAGTTTATTAGTTTTCTCTAAACTTTCAGCAATTATTTGATAAGATCCAGTTTGTTCATAAAGTGAGATACTTCCAACTATTTTTACTTGATCTCCTTCTTTTAAATCATTAGGAACATTTTTATATAAATATCTAAATATTGCACATTTAACACTTGCTTTATCATCTTTTAGTGTGAAATATAAATGCCCTGATTTATAATATGTTATATTTGATAATTCTCCTTGTATAAATACATTTTTAAATGTTGTTGTTCCTTCTATAAATTGTTTAACTGCTTTATTCAATTCACTAACTGAAAATACTATAGAACTCATAATCCTCCTCATTTTATGAACAGTAAAACTTTATTTTAATTTTTCTTCATATACCTCTTTTTTAAATCCTATTATTATTTTAGAACCATTTATTAATATTGGTCTTTTTAACAACATTCCATTAGAAGCAAGTAACTCTATTTTTTGTTGTAATGTCATATCTTTTAATCTTTCTTTTAAATTTAATTCTCTATAAACTTGACCTGATGTATTAAACATTTTTTGTATATCTAATCTACTTTTTATATATATATCTTCTATTTCATTATATGTTAAATGTGATTCTACAATATGTTTCTCACTATATGTCATTTCATTATTTTCTAACCATTTAACTGCTTTTTTACAAGTACTACATGTTGGATACAAATATATCTTCATTTAATGTTTCTCCTTTTTTATTTACAATTCTAGCATTATCTTTTTTAGGCTATTCATCTTATCTCTTTTCTTTATAGCTTCTTCAAAATTTAATTCTTCTGATAATTGTTTAATTTCTTTTTCTAATAATTTTACTTCTTTTTCCATTTCTTTTATTGTTCCATATTCATATTTAATATTATCTACATTATCCTCTTGACTAATTTCATATTTAACTATAGATTCTGCAATTTCACGTTCTATATTTTTAGGGTTTATATTATTATCTTTATTGTATTTTTCTTGTATTTTACGTCTTCTATTTACTTCAGATATTGATTCCTTCATTGAATCTGTCATTCTATCTGCATACAATATTACTTTTCCTTCTACATTTCTTGCTGCACGACCCATTGTTTGTATTAAAGACCTTCTCGATCTCAAATATCCTTCTTTATCTGCTTCTAAAATAGCAACAAGAGATACTTCTGGAATATCTAATCCTTCTCTTAATAAGTTTATTCCCACCAGTACATCAAACTCACCTTTTCTAAGCCCTCTTATTATCTCTATTCTATCTAATGTATCTATATCAGAATGCATATACTTAACTCGCAACCCATATTCTAAATAATAGTCTGTCAATTCTTCTGCCATTTTTTTTGTCAGTGTTGTAACTAATACTCTCTGTTTTACAGCTATTCTTGCTTTTATTTCGTCCATCAAATCATCAATTTGATTCTTAGTTGGTTTTATTATTATATCCGGTTCAACAATTCCTGTTGGTCTTACTAATTGTTCTATCACTTCACTCTTAGATTGATCTAATTCATAATCACCTGGTGTTGCTGATATATATACAACTTGTGGTATTTTATTAAAAAATTCGTCAAATTGTAACGGTCTATTATCAAATGCACTTGGTAGTCTAAATCCATTTTCTATAAGAGATGATTTTCGTGCTCTATCTCCTTTATACATTCCATTTATTTGTGGTACTGATATATGTGATTCATCTAAAAATACTACTAAATCATCAGGAAAATAATCTATAAGAGTGTCGGGTGCTTCCCCTGCACCTTTTCCTGTTAAATATCTAGAATAATTTTCTATTCCTTTGCAATACCCTATTTCTGCTATCATTTCTAAATCATATTCTGTTCTTTGCTTTATTCTTTGTGCTTCTAATAGCATATTTTTTCTCTCAAAAAAATCAACTCTGTCTTTAAGTTCATCTTTTATATTATTAAACATTATTTCTGTGTCTTCTGTACTCAAATAATGTGTTGCAGGCATAATTGTTAATCTTTTTACATCTCTTATTTTTTGTCCTGTTAACGTATTAATTTCAGATATTGTGTCTAAATCGTCTCCGAAAAATTCAAATCTATACCCTGTATCTTGATACGATGGATATAAATCTAATATATCTCCTTTTACTCTAAATTTACCACGTTCGAATGCTATATCATTTCGCTCATATCTTAGTGATATCAATCTTTGAATAAGTTCATTTCTTTCAAACCCTGTCTCAACATCTATAGGAATAGATCTCTTTCTATATGCTTCAGGTGATCCCAATCCATATATTGCTGAAACTGATGCTACTATTATAACATCTTTTCTATTTAATAATGCTGCTGTTGCCGCATGTCGTAATTTATCTATTTCATCATTTATTGAAGAATCTTTTTCTATATATGTGTCTGTTACTGCTACATATGCTTCTGGTTGATAATAGTCATAATAGGACACAAAATATTCTACAGCATTTTCTGGAAAAAACTGTTTATATTCGTTATATAATTGTGCTGCTAATGTTTTATTAGGTGCCATTATTAATGCTGGTCTATTTGTTCTTGCTATTACATTTGCAACAGTAAATGTTTTTCCTGATCCTGTTACTCCTAAAAGAATTTGATCCGATATCCCATTTTCAATATTATCAACTATTCTCTCAATTGCTCCAGGTTGATCCCCTGTCGGATCAAATTTAGATACTAATTTAAAATCCATCTATTATCCACCTACTCAATTTATACGTTATTTTTTAATCAATAATATCTAGTTTATCATATATAAATATATTTTAGAATACTTTTTGAATACTGATTGCAATTAATTTTATTTATTTTATAAAAATATTTATTATGATATACTCTAACTATAGATTTTTAATATGATTTTTTTGGTTATGTAAACTAAAATATGGAAAATGATTCCAAGAAGTATATTTTGTAAAATATTCTAAGTTTTTTAATCAATTAACAGGAACATTAGTACTTTGTAGGATATTAAATAACTACAAAAAGACAACTATGTAATAGT
>RRZU010448406.1_pt1 | contig 20892 bp, 20 predicted proteins | sample 2165561 | NCBI WGS metagenome assembly RRZU01 (sample SAMN10456909, study PRJNA506462) | wastewater metagenome | isolation source: wastewater sludge | place: USA: Moscow, Idaho | reverse complement strand
CACCGAGTCATGGGGCAGGTTCGGAATAGCCAGAGCCAGGGCCTCTAGCTCGGCCAGTACTTCATCCTGTTTACGTTTGCAGTCGTCCAGCTCGGAGCCCAACTCACCTACCTGCGCCATCAGCGGTGCGACATCTTCGCCGCGACGCTTGGCGTCACCAATCGCTTTGGAACGGGCATTACGCTCGGCTTGCAACTCCTGGGTCCGGGTTTGCAACGTCTTGCGTTGCTCTTCCAGGCCATTGATACGAGCCACATCCAGAGTGAACCCCCGGGCAGCCAACCGTTCTGCCGCTTCGATGATATCAGCGCGCAAGTATTTGGGATCTAACATGTCTGACCTGCTTGTAGTTATTGCTTGGTAATGAAAGAGAGCTTACCGATGCCGGGTCAACTCGCGCGCCACACAACAGAAGGCGGTGACGCGGGCCAGAGCAAGGGCAAACCTTAAGTTGGCAACGAGTCTATCAAAATCCGCCGCTACCTGTCATGGGCGGCGCCAGGATTCCTTGCGCCAAGGGTACATTAGGCTTTCGTACCACACGACGTCAGGGTATGGGCGATCAGCGATAGCGCTTGCGCGGGCTTTGGGCATCCAGCTCGGCGAGATACGCCAGCTTCTGGGCAATCTGCTTTTCCAGCCCCCGATCGCTGGGTTGGTAGTACTGCCGATCAGCCAGCTCCGGCGGCAAGAAGCACTCCCCGGCGGCATAAGCACCCGGCTCATCATGGGCATAGCGATACTCGGCCCCGTAGCCCAGCTCACTCATCAAGCGGGTCGGCGCATTGCGCAGATGGGCCGGCACTTCGTAATCGGTGAGCTGCTTGGCATCCTGCAACGCCGCCTTCCAGGCGACATAGACAGCATTACTCTTCGGCGCACAGGCCAGATAGACGATGGCCTGGGCGATGGCGCGCTCCCCTTCGGCAGGACCAACCCGGGTAAAACAATCCCAGGCGGCCAACGCCACCTGCATCGCTCGTGGGTCGGCATTGCCCACATCTTCGGAGGCTATCGCCAGCAAGCGACGCGCCACATACAGCGGATCACCACCGGCCGCCACAATGCGGGCATACCAGTAAAGAGCCGCCTGGGGAGAAGAACCCCGGATTGACTTGTGAACGGCGGAAATCAGGTCGTAATAGACGTCGCCCTGATTATCAAACCGGGCCATTCGCTCACCGGTCACCTCGGCGAGCAAGCGTCTATCAATCAGCTTGCGGCCATCCTGCTCCTCGACCATGTCATTGAGCAGCTCCAGATAATTCAGCGCCTTGCGACCGTCGCCATCCACCAGTTGCACCAGTGCCTGTAGCACTCCTTCGGCAAACTCCAGCGGCTCATGGGCCAGACCCCGGGGATCGGTCAGTGCCTGACGGATGATGGCTTCGATGGCCGTCTCATCCAGCCGCTTGAGCAGATAGACCCGGGCCCGGGAGAGCAAGGCGTTATTCAGCTCAAACGAGGGATTCTCGGTAGTGGCACCGATAAAGGTGATGGTGCCATCTTCGATATGGGGCAAAAAGGCATCTTGCTGACTCTTGTTGAAGCGATGGACTTCATCGACAAACAACAGAGTCCGCACGCCACGAAATTTGTTATCCCGCGCCTTGTCGATAGCGGCCCGGATCTCTTTGACCCCGGAGGTGACCGCCGATACCCGCTCGACCTCGGCCTGACAGTAATGCGCCATCAGCTCGGCCAGGGTGGTTTTACCGGTGCCCGGTGGTCCCCAGAGGATCATCGAATGACAATGCCCGGCCTCGATGGCACGACGCAACGGCTTGCCCGGCGCCAGCAGATGCTCCTGACCGATATAGTGCTCAAAGCACTCTGGCCGCATGCGGGCGGCCAGAGGTCGGAAATCAGCGGAAAAATCCAGTGACAGGGTACTCATCAGCGTTGATCGTCGAGTGTGACACCATCCGGAATCGTAAAGCGGAAGGTCTGCGCCTGGACCGCCGGATGCTGGTTGCCCTGGCTCAGCTGGAATTCGCTGCGCTGGCCCTGGGCTTCATTGACTTCGAAACGGCTGATTTGGGATTTGCCATCAAACACGATGCGCAACGACTCGATGCGCTGATTCTTCTGCTTGCTGGTGACGGTAAAGCTGTCGTCCTCTTTAAGAATTTCGTAGCGATCCCACAGTTTGGGATCGCTGCTGGTGATCAGCAAGAAGGGCGTATTTTGCACCGCAGTCGCCAATTTCATCACCGAGACCTGCTCGACGAAGGGATCGTACAGCCAGACGTCGGAGCCATCGGAGACAATCAGGTTTTCATCCGGCTGTTTGGTATCCCAGCGGAAACGATCCGGCCGCGAGACCAGCATATCGCCTGAGGATTGCTGTAATTTCTTGCCTTCAATATCGAACACCGTCTGTTCAAAATGGGCAGAAAACAACTTCACGCTGGCCAGTTTGGCCTTCAGCTCTCCGGCATCATCGGCCATTACCGAGGTCGCCATCAGCATCAGGGTCACCGCTAAACAGTTATAAAACTTCATCGTGGATCCTCTTCCCTTGGTCGATTGAATCAGGGTCATACGACTGATCGTGCATCCGCGTTAATCGCGCATCGGCGCTGGCGCCAGTACGTCGCGCTGACCATTGCTACCGGGCGGACTGACGATGCCCTGCATCTCCATCTGATCAATGATCCGTGCCGCACGGTTATAACCAATCTTGAAACGGCGCTGCACACTGGAGGTCGAACCCCGACGGGACTCCACCACAAATGCCACCGCTTCGTCGAACAGTGGATCCAGATCCTCATCGCTACCGGCATTCTGCTCACCCGGTAACAGGGTATCGTTGGTCATTTCGCCGCTGAGAATTTCCTCAATGTAGTTCGGCTCACCACGCAACTTCCAATCCGCGACCACCTTGTGCACTTCATCATCATCGACAAAGGCACCGTGCACCCGGGTCGGCGTGCTGTCGCCCGCGGGCAGATAAAGCATATCCCCCATCCCCAGCAGCGACTCCGCACCTTGCTGATCCAGGATGGTTCGGGAGTCAATCTTGGAAGAGACCTGGAACGAAATCCGGGTCGGGATATTGGCCTTAATGAGGCCGGTGATCACATCCACCGAGGGTCGTTGCGTCGCCAGAATCAAGTGAATACCGGCGGCCCGCGCCTTCTGGGCGATACGCGCGATCAACTCTTCCACCTTCTTGCCGACGATCATCATCATGTCGGCGAACTCGTCGATGACCACGACAATCTGGGGCAGTTTTTCCAGATCCGGCGCAATGGCATCAAAGGAGTCGCCCGGCTTCCAGAATGGATCCTTGATCGGATTGCCACTGGCATGGGCGGCCGAAACCTTGGTGTTGTAACCCTTGAGGTTACGCACCCCCATCACTGACATCAGCTTGTAACGCCGCTCCATCTCTCCAACACACCAGCGCAGGGCATTGGCAGCGTCCTTCATATCGGTGACCACTTCGGTCAGCAGGTGCGGAATACCTTCATAGACCGACAATTCCAGCATCTTGGGGTCGATCATGATGAAGCGCAGCTCTTCCGGCGAAGCCTTGTACAGCATGGAGAGGATCATCACGTTGACCCCCACCGACTTACCGGAGCCGGTGGTACCCGCCACCAGCAGGTGCGGCATCTTGGCCAGATTGACCACCACAGGTTCACCGGCGATATCCTGACCCAGCACCATGGTCAACGGGCTTTCGGCACTGCGGAAGCGGTCGCAATCCAGCACCTCTTTCATATACACGGTCTGGCGCTTGGCGTTCGGCAACTCAATGCCCACGTAGGGCTTGCCGGGGATCACCTCGACCACCCGCACACTGACCGCAGAGAGTGAACGAGCCAAGTCACGGGACAAGCTAGTGATCTTGCTGGCCTTCATCCCGGGTGCCAAGTCCAGTTCGAATCGGGTAATCACAGGGCCCGGATAACAACCAACCACCCGGGCCTGAACGTTGTAATCTGCCAATTTGGCTTCCACCAACCGTGCCATCCGCTCCAGTTCGTCCGCAGACATCATCTGAGTCTTCACCGGCGGGGTATTTAGCAAATTCACGGATGGCAGATCCCCTTCCACCTTCGGCTTGGGTTTGATCGCCGCCAATGCCGAGGCCAGGGATTGTGGCAATGCGGTTTGTGCCACAGCAGGGGCGACATCAGGAACTGCAGCCTGGGCGGAATTATCCCACGGCAGAGTTAGTTCCTCCTCATCATCGTCATCCACTGCCGTCATCACCGGAGCCTGTGGGGCCGCTCTGTTTACAAGCGGTGCCGTGACGGCAGATTGCATGGTCGATGATGGGGCTACAATGGCAGGTGATGCAGACGCTGGTGTCACAGAAAAATTCATCACCGGCTCACGCCGACCCGTTGTTGCCGTGGCCGACGGGCTCGCGACATAGGGTTCATCAAAATCATCTTCGTCATCATCATCCAGCTCGGGCTCAGGAGCCGGGCGACGGTTGAAGGAAAAACGCGGTGCTTTGGCAACCGGTTCACTCACCGCAGCGACGGGTTTAACCATGACGGGCAGCTCGTCATCGTCCTCTTCATCAAACCCATCGGGATCGGAGATCGGCTGATAACCGGCCTTGCGGGCAAACCAACCAGCAATTCGGGTTGGTAGCGTGGCAAAAAAATGACCTGAGCCGGTGATGCACTCCCCCATCTTCTCGACGATCATGATCCACGACCAACCGGTAAACAGCGTGATACCGGCGGCAATACAACACAACAAGACCAGCGTACTACCCAGATCGCCCAGCACCGGCAAGATGCTGGTATAGATCATGTCGCCGATCAGACCACCGGAGGAGAAGTTATAGATATCGGTAAAGTTCATGCTGCCCAACGCGGACATGGACAGGAACAGCACCAGGAAGCCGAGAATGCGCAATCCCAAGGCCAGGTAATCAACCTCGAGTAAACGGTAGGGACGCCAGAATATGCTCCAGCCCAAAAACACCAGCACAGCCGGGATCAGATAGGCAAAGATACCAAAGACAAAGAAGGTGAGATCGGCGATCCAGGCACCAGCACTGCCTGCGGCGTTGTGAACTTTTCCGCCCCATGCGGTCTGCGACCAACCCGGATCAGCAGGGTGATAGGTCAATAGGGCCAGCAATAAGAAAAGAGCGCCGACGCTCAGGACGATAAGCCCTGTTTCGAAAATGCGCTGAAACCCGGAAATAGGTGTGAACTTGTTGCTAGCCGTCAAACCCCGACTCCTTTTTTAGAATAATTAAACCTGGGCTGGCCACCGTCGCTGACGGCGGTGCCAAGCCGCGACATTATACTCGGGAGAGGTCGCACAAATGCAAATAAGAAATGAGCGGCAGGCCGCTCATTTGCTGGATATCTATACATGAAGTTCAGTGGGCGTCAGATCTGCATCACTTGGTGCAGATCACCAAGCGATTACTCTGCTTGACTTCTTCCATGACCACATAGGTTCGTGTGTCATTCACACCCGGCAAACGCAGCAAGGTCTCGCCCAGCAGACGACGATAGGCCGACATATCCGATACCCGGGTCTTCAGCAGATAGTCAAAGTCACCAGAGACCAGATGACACTCCTGGATCTCCTCCAGGGTTTGCACCGCTTTGTTGAATTGTTCGAAGACATCCGGAGCACCCCGATTCAGGGTAATCTCGACGAATACCAACAATGAAGCATCCAGAAAATGCGGATTGAGGATTGCCGTGTAGCCTTCGATAAAACCCTGGCGTTCCAGGCGGCGCACACGTTCCAGGCAGGGAGTTGGACTCAAGCCCACACGCTTGGACAATTCAACATTCGAAATTCTGCCATCCTTCTGCAGCTCATTCAGAATATTGCGGTCAATCCGGTCCAAGTCTCTCAGCCGACTGTTCTCTTCCAGCATATTATTCCATCCTTTGACAAACTTTTAGAGCAAGACCTGGTGACTTTATATTTACACCAGCAATTAATGTCAATCTACGCCCGACATTCAAAATTATAATATTTAGATATAACATTATAATAACAATATTCAAGCGTTGTACGCAGCCAAAACCGGTATAAAAATACAGCAATGAAGCATAATTATCCACTACTCAGTGGTGAATAAAACAACATATCTGCCTTTCAAACCGCCATAAACACCGGCTGCAACTCGATGCTCCAGCATCGTTTGGCAGGGTTTATGGGAAAGAGGCGGAGTAAGACAGCAGAAACACTCCTTCCCTCGCTACGCTACAGAACTAACAATTGCCATATTTATGCATATTATTCAAGAGAATTGGCTTGATGAATGGCATAAAGCAGCATACTCCACCAAGAGGTCACACCAGATACCGTGGAACAGGGGCCTATGCAGCGACAAATCGCCGCATGAAATGCTTTTCTACTTATAGCCTCATCCCGGCAAAGCGGTATGAGCTCCAGCCCGGCCCGACTGATGTTGGAAAAATCGATTGCCCCAATCGAATTATCGATCTTTACCCCCTGCCCCCCTTTACCTAGAATCGATGGGTCATTCACTGGAGAATTCGAGCATGAGTCAAATCAAGCACGCCAAGCTTTTGATCCTGGGGTCAGGACCTGCTGGCTACACAGCCGCCGTCTATGCCGCCCGGGCGAACCTCAATCCTGTTCTGCTGACCGGCATGCAGCAAGGCGGCCAGCTCACCACCACCACCGAAGTCGAAAATTGGCCCGGTGATGCCGAAGGTTTGACGGGGCCTGGCCTGATGGAGCGGATGAAAGCTCACGCCGAGCATTTCAATACCGAGATGGTCTTTGACCATATCCATAGCGTCAACCTGCGGCAAAAACCGTTCCGTCTGAGCGGTGACAGTGGCGAATACAGCTGTGATGCACTGATCATCGCAACTGGTGCCTCTGCTCGTTACCTGGGCCTGGAATCCGAAGAGGCCTTCAAGGGCAAGGGAGTCTCCGCCTGTGCCACCTGCGACGGTTTCTTCTATCGCAAACAGAAAGTGGCGGTCATCGGTGGTGGTAATACCGCCGTCGAAGAAGCACTCTATTTGGCAAATATTGCTTCCGAAGTTCATCTCGTTCATCGCCGTGATGAATTCCGCTCGGAAAAAATTCTGATCCAGCGCCTGCACGACAAGGTTGAACAAGGGGTCATCAAGCTGCACCTGAACCAGACCCTGGATGAAGTCCTGGGTGATGAGATGGGTGTGACCGGTGTCCGGCTGCGCAGCACGAAAGATGGTTCAGCCTCCGAAGTCGATGTCATGGGGGTATTCATCGCCATCGGTCACAGCCCGAATACCGCAATCTTCCAGGATCAGCTGGAGATGAAAGATGGCTACCTCAAGGTCAAGGGCGGCAGCGATGGTTTCGCCACCCAGACTAGTGTGGAAGGTGTGTTTGCCGCAGGCGATGTTGCGGATCATATTTACCGTCAAGCCATTACTTCGGCTGGTACGGGGTGTATGGCTGCATTAGACGCCGAGCGTTATCTGGACAGCCAACGCTAAATAAAGTGGGATTTGAAAAAGGCACACCTTAGTGTGCCTTTCTTATGCCCACTCGTTTTACAGAGCCTTAAAAGGTTTTATCGACCCGCACGCCGTCATCAAAATAGAGGATCCGGACCGGGTCTCCGGCCATGAACACCATGGCCGGATCATAATCTTGTATCACATTGATCAGCTTGCCCTTCTCATCACGAATGAGGAGCTCCACCAGTTGATATTCCCGACTCTGAGGTTGCGTCCAGGCCTGCGTGGCCCCTGCACCGACCAAGGCCCCCACTGCAGTCGCTATCTCCCGACCGTGACCGCTACCGAACTGATTACCGACTAAGCCCCCTAGTACTGCACCGCCCAAAGTTTTCCAACCGCTATATTCAGACTCCACCACTTGAGTTTGGGTAATATTCCTGACGGAATCGATTTTACCAAATACCACCTGATTTACTGGCCTAGCAACATTCCGTTGATATGGAGCCGCTTGAACACCAGCCCCGGTGACAAGCAGTAGCACTATCGTTATGATCAGCCTGTACTCATTCATGAAGGTATCCTGCATCTATGTCTAGGTCGCTGGCGCAGTTAGAGCCGGGATCGCTATGGTTCCCCCAGCCGCATTCGGCGTTGCACGAACCCAATGGATTGTTGGCGATTGGCGGCGATTTGACGCCTGCTCGTTTGCTGCAAGCATATCACAATGGCATTTTCCCCTGGTATGGCGCCCATCAACCGATTCTCTGGTGGTCGCCGGATCCCAGAGGGGTTATCCAACCCGATCGTCTACACATCAGCCGCAGCCTGCAAAAGCGAATCCGCAAGCAGGATGTCACTATCTGGATCAATCGTGATTTTATGGCCGTCGTTGCGGCTTGCGCTGCGCCGCGTCGTGACTGTTATGACACCTGGATCCACGAAGAACTGATGGCCAGCTATGCCCAACTGCACGCCGCAGGCCATGCCCATTCGGTTGAAGTCTGGCAGGGCGACGAGATGATTGGTGGCCTGTACGGCATTTCGGTTGGACGGTTATTTTGTGGTGAATCGATGTTTTCACGGCAAGCGGATGGGTCAAAGCTCGCGCTGGTCGCACTATGTCGACATTTTAGTCACAGTGGTGGTGAATTAATTGACTGCCAGATGCAAACTGAGCATCTACTCTCTTTGGGTGCTGAAGAGTGGCCCAGAGCTACCTTCATCCAGCGGTTGCATCAATTGCGCTCCCAATCCGTGACTCCTGATTGCTGGAAGCGCCAGCAGGTAGCCTTATGACAGAATTAGCGTTACGAATTGGCCTGACACCGGAACACAGCTGTAGCTACCTGCCGGGAGAATCCGAGCGGTTGATGGTGCTGCTGGAAGACAAGTTCAGAAATCCGGCTGGGTACGAAAATCTGCTGGTCGCCGGTTTTCGACGCAGTGGCAACGACCTGTATCGTCCTCATTGTCAACGTTGTGAAGCCTGCCGTTCACTGCGGATCCCGGTGGCACAATTTAACCCCTCCCGCAGTCAAAAGCGGATCCGCCAGCTCAACCGCGATGTGCACATGGTCTTGAGCACGCAAGATAAACCTGAGTACTACGACCTGTTCGCCCGCTATATCAACGAGCGGCATCATGATGGCAGCATGTTTCCAGCCACCCGTAACCAGTACGACAATTTTTTACTCTGCGACTGGCTCCAACCCTACTATCTGGAATTCCGACTGGATCAGCATCTGATTGCGCTGGCAATAACCGATCCGCTACCACACAGCCTGAGTGCCATGTACACCTTCTTCGCTCCCGAGCACGCAGAGCGCTCCCTGGGGACCCATGCCGTTCTCTCACAGCTTGATTTAGCCCGGCGCATGAACCGTAAGTGGCTCTATCTGGGCTATCAGGTAGATGCCTGCCGCAAGATGAAATATAAGACCCGCTTCCACCCTCACGAGTTGTTGTGTGGTCATGAATGGAAAACTAGCACGGCAAACGAGGAGTAAACTTTACACAGCGAGCTAAATCCGGCATGATCCGCACGTTTTTTATAGTGGCTATCACGAGGATTAAATGTCTAAAGAAGACAGTATTGAGATGCAAGGTACCATCCTGGAAACCCTGCCTAACACTATGTTTCGGGTTGAATTGGAAAACGGACATGTGGTAATCGCCCATATTTCCGGAAAGATGCGCAAAAATTACATCCGCATCCTGACTGGTGACAAAGTCACAGTGCAGCTCACCCCTTACGACCTGTCTAAAGGCCGCATCGTTTTCCGCTCTCGATAAGCCCAGGAAAAATCATTTCAGCCCCCAGCAATGCTGGGGGCTGAGCCGTTTATTGCCTAGTTAACTGCCTCAACCGGTTGGTGTGCAGATTGGATGTCAAATTTCAATTCATCCCCCTGCAGATCAACACGGACTGAGCCACCACCCACCAACTCACCAAACAACAACTCGTTCGCCAACGGCTTCTTGAGTTTATCCTGGATCAAGCGGGCCATCGGTCGCGCGCCCATCGCCTTATCATATCCCTTCTCAGCCAGCCAGTTTCTCGCGGCGGACGTGATTTCCAAAGAGACACCTTTGGCATCCAGCTGGACCTGCAACTCAACCACGAACTTATCGACAACCTGGTGAATCACCACCATATCCAGCTGATTGAACCAGATAATATGATCGAGTCGATTACGAAACTCCGGACTAAAGGTACGGTTGATCTCCGACATTGCATCGAAGCTATGATCCTGTTGCTGGAAACCAATCGACTTGCGTTGGGTTTCCTGTACCCCAGCATTGGTCGTCATCACCAGGATCACATTCCGGAAATCAGCCTTGCGACCATTGTTATCGGTCAAACTGCCATTATCCATCACCTGCAACAGCAGATTGAACACATCCGAGTGCGCCTTCTCGATTTCGTCCAGCAACACCACGCAGTGCGGATGCTTAATGACGGCATCGGTCAATAAACCACCCTGTTCAAAGCCTACATATCCGGGCGGTGCACCTATCAGGCGTGAAACCGTGTGACGCTCCATATACTCGGACATATCAAAGCGCAGTAATTCAACACCCATCGCTTTGGCAAGCTGCAGCGTGACTTCCGTCTTGCCAACCCCGGTTGGTCCTGCAAACAGGAAGGAGCCCACCGGCTTGCGCTCATTGCCCAAGCCAGAGCGACTCAAACGAATGGAGTCAGTCAGCACGTCAATGGCGCGGTCCTGGCCAAACACCACCAACTTCAAGTTACGCTCGAGATTTCGCAATACCTCGCGGTCGGATGAGGAGACAGACTTCTCGGGAATACGGGCGATCTTGGCAACGATGGATTCAATTTCCCCAACATTGATCACCTTCTTGCGGCGGCTCACCGGCAACATCCGCTGACTGGCACCCGCCTCGTCAATTACATCAATCGCCTTATCAGGAAGATGACGATCATTGATGTACTTGGCGGCTAACTCCGCAGCAGCACGCAAGGCTTTGGCGGTATAGCGCACGTTATGATGAGCCTCATAGCGACTCTTCAAGCCCATCAAGATACGCGTCGTATCATCTACCGATGGCTCCAGCACATCGATCTTCTGGAAGCGACGAGCCAGCGCATGATCTTTTTCAAAGACTTGGGAATATTCCTGGTAGGTGGTTGAGCCAATGCAGCGCAACAATCCGGCCGAGAGGATCGGTTTGATCAGGTTAGCGGCATCCAGTTGGCCACCGGAGGCAGCGCCTGCACCTATGATGGTATGGATCTCATCGATGAAGAGAACCGCACCTTCCTGTTTCTCCAGCTGCTTGAGTAGCACTTTGAAGCGCTTTTCAAAATCGCCCCGGTATTTAGTACCAGCCAGCAAGGAGCCCATATCCAGAGAATAAATAACATTATTGGCAATCACTTCTGGAACATCGCCTTTAACGATCCGGTAGGCTAGCCCCTCGGCGATGGCGGTCTTACCGACACCAGCCTCACCGACCAGCAACGGATTGTTTTTACGGCGACGACAGAGGATCTGCACGGTACGATTGACTTCATCATCACGACCAATCAGCGGATCAATTTTGCCTTCCAGAACCCGCTGGTTCAGATTGGTTACAAATTGCTCCATCTGGATGGAGCCAGATTCCTCACCCGAGCCATCGCTATCCGCGGAATGACTTGCTCCCGGCGAGGAACCGCGCAACTCATCTCCCAGATGATTGTCCTTGCGGATCCCGTGGGAAAGAAAATTCACCACATCCAGGCGACTAATGTCAGATTTTTTCAGGAAATAGGCGGCTTGTGATTCTTGCTCACTGAAGATGGCCACCAGAACATTGGCCCCACTGACTTCGCTGTTCCCTGAGGACTGAACATGGAACACCGCCCGCTGTAATACTCGTTGAAAGCCCAAGGTGGGTTGAGTCTCACGTTCAAAATCATCTTTCGGGATCAGCGGAGTCGTTTGCTGGATAAACCCAGCAATATCCTTGCGCAATTGTTCCAGATTGGCGCCACATGCCGTCAATGCATCCTTGGCAGAATGATTATCCAGCAAAGCTAATAACAAATGCTCCACCGTCATGAACTCATGATGGGCATCACGGGCATCTTTGAACGCAAGGTTCAGAGTTTGTTCTAGTTCTTTACTCAGCATGGGCACCTCCCCCCGAGAATACTGAATTCGCTCTGTAATGGGATACTCAAGCCTGCTCCATGGTACACAACAAAGGATGCAGGTTTTCCCGTGCATACTCGTTGACCTGTGCCACCTTGGTCTCTGCAATCTCCGCAGTGTAGATACCACATACCCCCTTTCCCTGATAATGCACTGCGAGCATGACTTCTGTTGCCTGCTCCAGATTCATCCGAAAAAACTTCTGCAAAATCTCTACCACAAAATCCATCGGCGTGTAGTCGTCATTGTTAAGCACCACTTTATACATCGAAGGTGGTTGCAACACTGTAGCAGTGTCTGCGGACTCTTGATGCTGTGGTGAGGCGGCTTCCTTGAACTTACCCATAAACACGACCCTTACACTTAATTACTACCCTGACCACGGGCATTGTCAATATCACATTTGATTTACAACTTTTTATAACATGCGCACCTAGGCACTCAATGAATCCAAGGCTTGACTTGGCGATTTTTCACACTAGATTGGTTCTTTGGTGACCAATCCCATCAATTCCTCGAGGTACCCCCTCAGTTATAAATGGCCTTGGTGACTGACTCAACGGCTTTAAGGTGTTTTTGATTAAGGACGTAGGCGTATGGCTACCGGAACGGTGAAGTGGTTTAACAACGCAAAAGGATTTGGGTTTATTTGCCCGGAAGGCGGTGGAGACGATATTTTCGCCCACTACTCCACTATCGATATGAATGGATACAAGACCTTGAAAGCAGGCCAGAGTGTTCATTTTGAGATGCAGGCAGGTCCCAAGGGGTATCATGCGGTGAGCATAGTACCGACCGGGGCACAAGAATCCTGAGCTCGTAACACCCCATTTGAGCATGAAAAAAGCGGGCCGAAAGCCCGCTTTTCATTTGCATGTGCATGGAGAAGGACGACAGTCATTCGCCGCTACTGTTAGTCACATCTGGGCAATCATGTCGTCCGCAAATTCGGAGCACTTGCGCAGAGTGGCACCTTCCATCAACCGTTCGAAGTCATAGGTTACTGTCTTGTTACGAATGGCAGCTTCCATCCCCTTGATGATGAGATCGGCCGCTTCCACCCAACCCATATGGCGCAACATCATTTCCGCAGAGAGGATCAGAGAACCCGGGTTCACCTTATCCTGACCGGCGTACTTGGGTGCAGTACCGTGGGTCGCTTCAAACAAGGCAACACCATCACCGATATTGGCACCCGGAGCAATACCGATACCACCGACCTGAGCCGCCAGGGCATCAGAGATGTAATCACCGTTGAGATTCATACAGGCAATGACATCATATTCCGCCGGGCGCAGCAGAATTTGCTGCAAGAAGGCATCGGCAATCACATCCTTGACCACAATGGTCTTGCCGGTTTTGGGATTCTTGAACTGACACCATGGACCGCCATCGATCAATTCGGCACCAAATTCTTCACGCGCCAGTTGGTAGCCCCAATCCTTGAAGGCACCTTCGGTGAACTTCATGATATTGCCCTTGTGAACCAGCGTCACGGACTCACGATCGTTATCGATAGCGTATTCAATGGCGGCACGCACCAAACGCTGGGTACCGGCAGCCGACATGGGCTTGATGCCGATACCGCAGTTCTCAGGGAAACGGATCTTGGTCACGCCCATTTCGGTGCGCAGGAAATCAATGACTTTCTTAGCTTCGGCAGAATCAGCCTTCCACTCGATACCAGCATAAATGTCTTCGGCATTTTCACGGAAGATCACCATGTCGGTCAGATCGGGGCGTTTCACTGGGCTCGGTGTCCCTTCGTAGTAACGAACCGGACGTAAGCAGATGTACAGATCCAGCTCCTGACGCAGCGCGACGTTCAGGGAGCGGATACCACCACCGACTGGCGTGGTCAGCGGGCCCTTGATGGCGACATGGTATTCGCGGATCAGATCCAGGGTTTCGGCAGGCAACCAGACATCCGGACCATACAGCTGAGTGGATTTTTCACCGGTGTAGATTTCCATCCAGGAGATCTTGCGTTCGCCGTTATAAGCCTTGGCAACAGCAGCATCCACCACCTTGATCATTGGCGGGGTTACGTCCACACCGATACCATCACCTTCGATGAATGGAATGATCGGGTGATTCGGTACTACCAATTTGCCACTGGCGTCCAGAGTAATTTTCTGACCTTCACTGGGTACGACGACTTTACTTTCCATCAGTGTCTCCTAACTTCCGGTTGTTATCATAGTGTCAATATACTGCCGGTCATCTTAGCCCAACCGATGTTATAAGCAAACCGCCATCACGCTCCTGCACCGCCTTGATATCGAAGGTGATTGCAATTTGTTAACATGCGTCGCGCCGTTTTATGTCAACGACTCGGGTATGGACCGCACTTCAGGATCCGACTCCGCCATCTTGGGTGGCACCCTCGGCAATGACTATGTATCTGTGCTTGATGTATCGCCATGACCGTCAAGACTTCAGCGAGAGAAGAAGTAATCCGATATGAGATTTCGTCCCAACGTGACTGTCGCCGCCGTTATCCGCTGGCAAGATCGATTCTTGCTGGTCGAAGAGCGGGATCATGGCCATCAGGTTTTCAATCAACCGGCTGGACATCTGGAAGCCGGCGAAAATCTGATTGAGGCAGCCTGTCGCGAGATACAGGAAGAAACCGGGTTAACGCTACACCCCGATGGCTGGCTAGGAACCTATATCTATTCCAGCCCCTATCGCAAACTCACCTATCTGCGTTTTTGCTTTTATTGCGAACTGACCCAGGATCCCGGCGCCCACCTCCCTCAGGATCCCGATAACGACATTATTGCCTGTCATTGGCTGACAGAACCGGAAATCCGCGCCTTGGGCCATAAGCTACGCAGCCCGTTAGTGCTGGAGTGTCTGGAGGACTACTTACAGGGCGTGCGGCTACCATTATCCAGCCTGAAAGACCGACGCCGGGTGCAAAATCCAAATCGTTCGGGGCGTCCAACAGGTAACCCATACCGCTCACGGGGACCGGAACAGAAGAACTGAGGTTTTGCGTGTTTGCTGGCGTGATCGTTGCCCCCCCTTTCTGTTACAATGCGCACAGTTTTTTGCAACCATAGCCAAGTAGATGACAGATAAGAGCCAAATCAAGGTGATCGTCGGTATGTCCGGCGGTGTTGACTCCTCAGTTTCCGCCTACCTGCTGCAACAGCAGGGGTACCAGGTAGAAGGCCTGTTCATGAAGAACTGGGAAGAGGATGACACGGACGAATACTGCTCCGCCGCTCAGGATTTGGCCGATGCCCAAGCCGTGTGTGACAAGCTGGGGATCGAGCTGCATACCATCAATTTCGCCGCAGAATACTGGGACAACGTATTCGAGCTGTTTCTTGCCGAATATAAGGCAGGACGCACCCCGAATCCGGATATCCTCTGTAACAAAGAGATCAAATTCAAAGCCTTCCTGGAATTTGCCGCCGAAGAGCTCGGTGCCCGCTATATTGCCACTGGCCATTATGTACGCCGCGATGACAGTACCGGCAAGCCTCGTCTGCTACGCGGCCTGGATAGCAACAAGGATCAGAGCTATTTCCTCTACACCCTGAGCGAACAGCAGGTCGGCCAGAGCCTGTTTCCGGTCGGAGATCTGGAAAAACCGGAAGTCCGGCGGATTGCCGAGCAGCTGGATCTGATCACCGCCAAGAAGAAGGACAGCACTGGCATCTGTTTTATCGGTGAGCGTAAATTCAAAGATTTCCTGGCCAAGTTTTTACCGGCACAGCCAGGCCCTATTGAAACCGTTGACGGCCAGATCATTGGTGAACACCAGGGGCTGATGTATCACACCCTGGGCCAGCGCAAGGGCTTAGGCATTGGCGGCATGAAAGACGCCGGGGATAATCCCTGGTATGTGGTGGATAAAGATGTCGAGCGCAACGTGCTGGTCGTAGCCCAAGGGTACGAACATCCGCGCCTCTACTCCGATGGACTGATTGCCGGCCAACTGCACTGGGTGGATCGCCAACCGATCCGTGAGGCGTTTGACTGTACCGTCAAGACCCGCTATCGCCAGCAGGATCTTCCCTGTCGCGTGGAACCTCTGGATGACCAGACCATCCGGGTGATTTTTGCTGCGCCACAAGCTGCCGTGACCCCGGGACAATCCGCCGTTTTCTATCAGGGCGAAGTCTGTCTGGGTGGCGGCATCATCGAACAACGTTTTCGTCATCAGGAGTGAAGATGAGCGATAAACAAGCGATACGGACCATGGCTTTTGCCGCTATTTGCCAAGCGGCCCATCTGGTGCAGCAGGTGTCTCGCACCGGCACTTGTGAGGACGAAAGCCTCCGCCAAACCCTAAGCGGCATCCTGGTTACCGACCCGGAGTCGCCCCAGGATGTGTTTGGTGGCTCCAACCTCAAAGAGGGCTACAAGGCCATTGTTGAACAACTGGGCCATGGCAGCAGTCCGAAGAACGCGGAGTTGACCCGCTACGTGGTCAGCCTCATCGCACTGGAGCGCAAATTGTCAGGCCGTCGTGACGTGCTCAATATGCTGGGCGAGCGCATCAGTCAGGTAAAACGCCAACTGCATCACTTCGATCTGCTGGATGAGCAGGTCCTCGCCAATCTGGCCAGCATCTACAGCGAGCACATCAGTCCGATTGGCCCACGGATCCAGGTCGCCGGCACGCCGGTGTATCTGCAACAACCTCTGGTCCAGCACAAGGTTCGCGCCCTGCTGCTGGCCGGTATTCGCGCCACAGTCCTGTGGCGTCAGGTCGGCGGTCGCCGACGCCATATCCTCTTCTCCCGAGGCAAGATGGTGGCGTCAGCACGTTCGATGTTGAATCAAATCTAAACCCCTATTTCAGGAGCTTATTCCATGGACTTGTCAGCACTGACAGCGGTTTCCCCCCTCGATGGTCGTTATGGCGACAAATGCACGGCCCTGCGCCCCATTTTCTCCGAATACGGCCTGCTGCGCTTTCGCGTAGAAGTCGAGGTTCGTTGGTTGCAACAATTAGCCAGCCATCCCGGGATCCCCGAGGTACCGGCCTTATCCGCCGCTGCCAATGCCCTGCTCGACAGCATTGTCACCGACTTCAATGAAGAAGATGCCGGTCGCATCAAGGCCATTGAACGCACCACCAATCACGATGTCAAAGCCGTGGAATACTTCCTCAAAGAGAAAGTGGCTACGAATGCCGAACTCCATGCCGTCAGCGAATTCATCCACTTCGCCTGTACCTCGGAAGACATCAACAATAACTCCCACGGTCTGATGCTCAAGACTGCCCGTGAAGAGGTGATCCTGCCGTACTGTGAAAAATTGGTCGCCGAAGTAAAACGTTTGGCTCACGAATACCGAGACATGCCGCTGCTTTCCCGAACCCACGGTCAGCCGGCCTCGCCGACCACCATGGGCAAGGAGATGGCCAACGTCGCCTACCGTCTGGAGCGCCAGGTCAAGCAGATCAAGGCGGTCGAGATCCTGGGTAAGATCAATGGTGCCGTGGGGAACTACAACGCCCACATCAGCGCCTACCCGGAAGTGGATTGGCATGCGTTCTCCGAGCAGTTCGTCACCGGATTGGGGCTGACCTGGAACCCCTATACCACCCAGATCGAGCCGCACGACTACATCGCCGAGCTATTTGATGCCGTGGCTCGTTTCAACACCATAGTGCTCGATTTTGACCGCGATATCTGGGGTTACATCTGCCTAGGCCACTTCAAGCAGCGCACCATTGCCGGTGAAATCGGCTCCTCCACCATGCCGCACAAGGTCAACCCCATCGACTTCGAAAACTCCGAAGGCAATCTGGGTCTGGCCAATGCCCTGTTTGACCATCTGGCGGCCAAGCTGCCGGTCAGTCGCTGGCAGCGGGATCTGACCGACAGTACCGTGCTGCGCAATCTGGGTGTTGCGGTTGGCTATTCGCTGATTGCCTATCAGGCCACCTTGAAGGGCATCTCCAAGTTACAAGCCAACGAAGCGGCCATGGCGGCCGACCTCGACAGCAACTGGGAAGTACTGGCCGAGCCGATCCAGACCGTCATGCGCCGTTATGGTATCGAGAAACCTTATGAAAAGCTCAAGGAGCTGACGCGCGGTCGCCGTGTGGATGCTCAGGGCATGCGGGAATTTATCGATACCCTGGAATTGCCGGAACACGTCAAGGCCGAGCTCAAGTTGCTGACCCCCGCCAACTACATCGGTCGGGCGGTGAAACTGGTGGATGAGCTGTAATTCACAGCACTATCACGCCGCTCAGGCAACATCCGCGGTAATGAACAAACAGGAGGCCATTGGCCTCCTGTTTTTATGCGAAAAATACAGTGTGACCACTAGCTCAGACGATTTTCCGGCTCGGGACCGAGCGCCGAATTGCGGATTTCCATCATCTGTTCCGGTTGCGCCAATTCGCTAAAACCGAGCTTGCGGTACAAGCCGTGAGCGTCTTGAGTCGCCAGCAGGATGCGTCGTAAACCTTGCAGTTCAGGGTGAGCCAGAATACAACTCACCAGCCATTGTCCAAGCCCCTGCCCTTGAAACTCCTCCAGCACAAACACATCGCTCAAATAGGCAAAAGTCGCCTGATCCGTGATCACTCGGGCCAGGCCGATTTGTTGCTCGTCCCGATACAGACCAAAGCACAGGGCACCGTCCAGCGCCTTGCGAACCTGAGCCTCGGAGATATCCTTGGCCCAGTAGGTCTGGCGCAGAAAATCGTGGATCACGGCCAACTGCAACAAACGCGGATCGGTCGAGACCCTAAACTCATAGCGCTGCCACTCCATCATTGACTCCTGTCTTGTTATCATCACCTTCAGTGTAGGCAGCCAGAGCCGAGTTCAGCCAGCGCGATCAGGGTGCCAGGCGATCAATGTGCCAGAGATCCGCCATCCGGGTAAACAGGAAGCGATCGTGCAGACGGTGTGCCCCACCCTGCCAGAATTCGATGCTATCGAACCGGACCCGATATCCACCCCAAAAACTGGGAAGCGGGATCTCGCCATTGGCAAACTTTTGCTTGAGCTCCATAAATTTGGACTCCAGCATGCTGCGCGCCGAGATACGGCTCGATTGCTGACTCACCCAGGCCGCGATCTGGCTGTCTTTGGGCCGTGAGTGGAAGTACTTCACCACTTCCAGCGGCGACAAGGGTTCGGCCACTCCGGTGACGTGCACCTGACGGTCCAGGTTATGCCAGGGAAACAGCAGGCTCACCTGGTTATTCTTCGCGATATGCTGTGCCTTGCGGCTGCCCAGATTGGTATAAAACACGAAACCTTGCTCATCATAGTGCTTGAGCAGAACGATCCGCTGATACGGCTTACCCGAGCCATCGACTGTCGCCACACTCATGGCGGTCGGATCCGGCAATTTGGCATCACAGGCTTGGCGTAGCCACTTTTCAAACAACTCCAACGGATTGACCGGCAAATCCTCGCGATGCAACCCGCCCTTGGTGTATTCCCGCCGCAGATCGGCAATATCCATCATGCTATTCCTTCTTCAAACCTGGGGGCATTTTGCGCCGAGCCCCCTCTGATCTCAAGGCGTTATCTTATCGCCCCCCTTGCCTGCCTCCTTCGAACTTGCCATCTGCGGACTAGCCCGATATCTCCCTCGCCGCTAAGATGAGGCTTCCCTTAATCAACCAGACGTTGCGCCATGTTGCTGTTTCGACTACCTCCACCGCTGATTTTTCTACTCACGGCCGGCGCCATGAGTCTGGTGACCGATCTCTGTCCCGGAGCTGCGCTGCCATTACCTCTGCACGCCAGTTGGAGTCTGGCAGCCAGCTGTGGGGTCATCAGCCTGGTGCTGAGTTGTTGGGCTAGCTGGAGCTTTCATCGTGCAGGAACCACGGTGGATCCCCGCCATCCGGAGCAGACTCACACCCTGATCACTCATGGCGTGTACCGGCTCAGCCGTAATCCCATGTATCTGGCACTGCTGTTGTTACTGCTCGGCTGGTCGCTGATCCTGGCCAATGGTTTGGCTCTACTGGGGTTACCCCTGTGTTTCTGGTATCTAGATCGCTTTCAAGTCCGCACCGAAGAGCAGCAACTACAGCAGCGCTTCACAGTTGATTACCATGCCTATCAACGCCGGGTGCGCCGCTGGCTCTAGTTGCGCGGAGACCAGCAAGCACCACGCCATGCCCCCAGAAGCACACACCGAGTCCAGGTGCAGCGTCGCCTGGCAACACTGGGGGAGATTCGAGCATAGAAACCGGCGCGCGGGTTGCGTCTATACCGCTTAACCCCTATGATCGCAGCCGTTTTCCCTCCTCCCGTTGAGTCATCATGCTGAAGAATTCCTTGACCCTGCGCCAGGCCGAACTGGTCGTGGCGGTATTGAGCGACGTACTGGGTAATGGTTCCACCCTGGACCGTGCCTATGCCCGACAATTTGCCGAGGTGCGTCTAGCACCGACTGAACAGGCGAATATCGCCTTTGTCACCGGCGATCTGATGCGCCGCCTGAACCTCTACACCCTGCTGGCTGGCGTCAGCATGGATGAAGCAGCGGTCGCAGGATGGAGTCTGATCTGTGTCTGGCACCAGTTCTACAATCTGCCACTGCCGCCCTGCCCGGCGGCGAGCCTGTTTAATCTCAAGAGTTATGAGAGCCGCAAGGCCACTGCTCGCAATCTGCCAGCCCTGTGGGATGGTTGCCCGGAATGGCTGGATGCATTGGGCGAAGAGCAGTTAGGCGAGAGCTGGGCTGCCGAGCGGCGGGCTTTGACCCAACATCCCAAACGCTTCTTGCGAGTCAATACCTTGAAGTGCGATCAGAATGCCCTGACCCAACGCTTGCTCGATGAGCGGGTCAATGTGCGT
>RRZU011609991.1_pt1 | contig 20920 bp, 15 predicted proteins | sample 2165561 | NCBI WGS metagenome assembly RRZU01 (sample SAMN10456909, study PRJNA506462) | wastewater metagenome | isolation source: wastewater sludge | place: USA: Moscow, Idaho | reverse complement strand
ATGGCGAAGATATCATTGCCGTCCGCTTGAACGCCAGGGATGCCATAAGCCAGTGCTTTTTGAGCGATGGTGCTGGATTTGGTTTGAATTTGACGTCTTGTGGAGATGGCAAATTGATTATTTTGAACGATAAACACGTTAGGTAAGCTTTGTACTGCTGCGAAGTTTAAGGCTTCATGGAAATCGCCTTGTGAAGTACCACCATCGCCGACATAGGCTACAGCCACTTCATCTAGACCTCTGTATCTCGACGCATAAGCGAGTCCAGTGGCATGTTGCATCTGTGAGGCGATAGGAACTGATACAGGCAGCATCTTCACCGACTCTGGCATGTGCATGCCCATTTCGTTACCAAACCAATAGAGGAAAATGTTTTTTAAAGGTGCACCTTTTGTAAGCCAAATCCCAAGTTCTCTAAAAGAAGGGGCAACCCAGTCTTTAGGTTCTAGCGCAGACGCCGAGCCCACTTGAGTGGCTTCCTGACCTAAGTTAGGCGCATACGTCAACATACGACCTTGTCTTTGATACTGTAGTGTCTTCTCATCGATGACACGGCTAAAACGCATGAGTTTGTACATGTTGATGATGTCTTCATCAGAGAGTTCAGGCATCCATTCTGGTTTGACGATGTTGCCTTCTTTATCCATGATTTGAACCATAGGATCCTTTAGCGGATCAAAACTTTCTAAAAACATAATGCCCTCCTTAAAATATAAGATTTATATCGCCTTCCGGCGTGACCTTTCCATTTGAAATTTCATAAATTTGACCAGTGGCACTTTGGAATGTGAAGTTCGGGGTTTCACCGAAAACCCATTGCCATGACGCATGGCGTGTTTTATGTTTTTCAATGATCGGTTCATGAGCTTTGATGACCTCATCCATCGCCATGACATCGACTTGATAATCAGATGATTTGTAAAATTCATCCACGATGGCGTTGATGACGTCGCCTACAGTTAACGTAGGGATCAGCGTTTTCAAGTTCATCACTTGACTTGGAACAGAGGCGATGCTCTTGGTCTTTAAAAATCTCTTTTTAAATTCTTCATCACTGGCTTTTAAACTGTTTGATAACCTTTCTAGATCTGCATTTACGAGCAAAGTCCCATGATGGATCCGTCTCATGCCCTTCATATAAAAAGCACTTCCAGATATTTTATACCCATCGATGGATAAATCCTTGCGTTTAGAGAGGACCGCTTTCAGTTCAAAATGTCCGAGCGCGTCTTGGATGATTTTGAACTGATGCATCTCATCATAAACGCCTTGGGAAGAGATAAAAGCATAATTCAAGTTGCCTTCATCGTGATAGACCGTACCACCGCCAGATAAACGTCTGATTAAAGCCACATCATGAGATTCGATAAATTTGACATCGACTTCACGCCATGGGTTTTGATTTCTGCCCATGACCACAGCCTGTGAATTGACCCACAAAAAAAGAATCTGCTCATAATCCACAAATGTGGAGAATAACGTTTCTTCTACGGCGTGGTTCAAATATGGATTTTTCGAATTCGATATGACGATCAATCTCTTTTTCATACTGACTCCTACTTGTTTCTATAGTTGATAACGATATACCCGAAATTTCGGACGCCAAAACATTATTGAGAATTATTCTCAAAAAATTAACAAAATTCATGTCGTGCATAAAAGGTCTATGCTCTTCATGAATTCTTCACACTTTCTTTTCAATTCATAACATTGTGTTGATGTCTACTTAACATTTAAAAGGTATACTTTGTTTAAAGGTGTTCCCCAACACCTTCCCCCTTAGCCAATTGACTCATTTATATAATCCCCCCAAACCAACTATATGAGAAAAGCAGATCTCCCCCAAGACCTGCTTTTTTTATGTTTTTGATTCTTTAAAAAGAGTCAGTATTAAGTTGTTGTCAGGGTAAGCCTGTGCCCCTCTAGTAGATTTGCCACATCTTCATGACATGTCACAAAGATCAGTTGATGATCCTGTGCATGTCTACGAATCATGTTAACCGCACTTTCTTTGCGCTTTTGGTCCAAGTTGACGAGACAGTCGTCCAGTACCGTCAAAACTGGATTTGAGACTTCTAAAGATCTAATCATGGCGAGCCTAAAGGCGATGACCACGCTATCCAGCGTTCCAGAAGATAGCAAACGCAGCGGTAAACTCTTCTTGTCCTGATTTGAGACTTGAAGGTCAAACCCCTCTTGAAACTGAACGTTTTCATAAGCGCGATGCGTTAACTCTGATACATATTCATTAAAGGCTACTTCCAGTTTACTGGATCGTCCATTTTCAAACTGAGCGACCACTTGAGAGAGTGTATCCAAAATCCTTTTAAGTTCTTTGGCGCGCTTGATATGTTTGTCTCTCAGTTTCTGAGCCTCCATAAAGAGTTCTCTAGATTCAATAGACGTTCTATCCGGCAGCTCCGCGAGTAATTTCACGCTTTCCACCTCAGCATCGCTGATGCGTCTAGCCAAAAGTTCCTTCTCCTGACGCAGTTTAGACATGTGTGAAAGATAATCGCCGATGGTACTAAACTGTTCTGGAAGCGGTGCAAGAGAGCCGATTTTTGCGTCGATTTCTTTCTTCTCCACCATCAACTCAACCATCTTATCTGCCACTTCATCATGGCTGTTAAATTGCTTGAGATATTGATTCTGCTCGAAATGTTTCGTACTTTGAACCGCTTTGAGGTCTCTTATTTGTCCCAAAATAACTTCGCGCTTTTGAGCGAGCATCGAAAGCTGAACGGGCATGTACCCCTCAAATGCGTTTCGATCACGTTCGTAAAGCGTTCTTTCTTCTGGGGTTACGTCCGCCAACATCTTTAAATCTCTCACCAACAGCTTTTGATCGTTTATAAGCTGGGTATGTTTTTCATAGTACTTTAGAGCTTCCTCTAAAGATGGAACACCTAAGTCATCCAATAGCGCTTTAAGTGTCTCCGTAGATTTTTGAAAACTCGATTTGACCGTTTCAAAATCAAAATCCAAAGACTGAATTTCAATGGTTGCAAGTGAGCCTAACTCGATTTTCATAAATGCCTCAGATTGCCATTCTCCCTGTGTATCGACGAGAATTTCTCGATCAAAGGCATCATAGACGCGAATCGGCTGTGTGGCTGTGGTGATTTTCGCTCCGAGTTTTGACGAATCTATTTTGAGCTTGAGTTCACGAATCGCCCGAGTGAGTTGCTTGAGCTCAGAAATCACATCTGTATCAAATTGCTTAACTTCAGATATCTTTTCATCTAGCTCACGGATTTCATTTTCGAGTGATTCTCTTTTCGATATCAAGGTTTGAGTTTTTAAATACACATCATAGTTCTGCTGATGTTGTATCTGCTTTTGTATACCTTCAAGTTCACCTTCAGCGTTCTGGATACCGACTAATGCCGATTGTAACTCCACTTCAAGCATCGGCCAACGTTTGTTGATTTCTAGAAGGACCTTCGTCTTCTGTTCGATGTCCCTCTTTGAACCTTCTAGTTCCGTGCGCTTAACCGCATCCATTTCGAGTCCTGACAGAGACTGGAGCTGCTTATCGATGTGCTCTAGCTGAGCTTTCATGTCTCGAAGCCTTGCTTGACTCTGTTCTAATTCTTTTTCAGTACTTTCTGATTTCAAATATTCATAATGATATTTCTCGTAATCATAATGGGCTTCTAGGATTTTACCTACATTTTTCTTGTGAGGATCCAGCCAGTTTTTTTGCTTTAAAGGCACATGCTTTTCTAAATCCCAATTGCTGGCCAAATCATCATAGAGCGCTTCCACTCTAAGTCTAAACCGATCTAAAGGCAGACCACCGAGCTCCATAGATGCATCTTTTAGCAGTTGAGCTGTGGTGTGATAAGCTTCTTCGTCCCCTTTAATCTTCTCAAAGACTTGCTTAAACACATCTTGTTTTGCGAAAATCACATGTTGATACGTGCCCATGCCAACACTGAGGTATCGCTTCATCAGCGCCTCGATTTCATCGAGCGACATAATCTTCTGACCTTCCACCCACAACTCTGTCTTCGGCGTCTGATGATGCCAAATTTTATGCAGCTTATACGTTTTTTCCTCGAACTCAAACTCGAGCTCACACTCTGCATACTGGCTCACCCCATATGGAAATGCCCTTTCGGCAAAAAGTCGATCTTCAACCTTCTTCTGACCCAACTTCGAGTCAACCCATAGCAGAGCATATAGCGCTTCTATCAAGGTGCTCTTTCCCGTTTCATTGGGACCAAAGAGGACATTTAACCCTTTTTCAAACTGAACTTCTCTGTTGACGATACCGCCAAACTGCTTGATCCAAATCTTCTTAATCATGCTGCATCACCTCATGCATGATTTCAAACGCCAAGTGAGCCGTCGCGAGATCATCTTCCTCGATAAAGGTTTCAAGCAGTCTATAGGGCAATGAACCCTCTGGGAAATTTTCAATCAATGTGTCTTTCGTAAACTTGGCTCTCAGTGCATCGTCATTGATCTCCAAATACGCCACTTCTTTTCTTACTTTCTCGTAGAGTTCATGTCGAGATTCAAAGACGTCTTTATCTAAAAAACCATCCAAATTGAATCTGACCACTGTGGTCTTAAGTTTGGCTTTGTCTAATGGTTTCAAAAGGATATCCTCATTAAATCCGTCTGAAACAGAGACTTGAAGATCAAAAAACTGATACGTGCCAAGCCTCATGCGTTTCGCTTCAACACCGCCGCTAGCCGATAACTCAATCAGCCAGCCACTGCCTTCATACCTGTAATTCAAACCATCGGGTTCAGGCGTCCCCGCATTAAAAATTCGATCTGTTTGCGTCTCCCATTTGTTCGGATAAGGCACATGTGTATGTCCCAAAAGACATAAATCCATGTTGAGACCTGCCAGTTCAGCTAACGTCATCGGATAATACATGTTGCTCAAATCCGGAGAAATATCCTTAATCGCACCATGCGCCAAAAGAATTCTCGAAGGACGCTGTTTTGGGCGATTTACTCCTTGTAGAGTATCCTCACTATGAACCGCGCTTATGTTTAGTTCTTTAATCCAGTCAAGATGATTCACAGCACTGTGTTTGTTATCACAGGGTACAGCAAACACCTCGACACTTTGATCTTCTATTTCAAATATGGAGCTCTTATTTTCGTTTAAAAGCATCACCGCATCGGGCATGGATGCCTCAAACCACTTCCACAGTTGAAGTGAGGCATCATAATAGTCGTGATTGCCCGGCAACACCCAAATGGCACTGCCGTTAAAGCGTTTTAAGATTTCGCACACGCGCTCCACTTCTTTTTTAGTGGCTTTGATGGATTCAAAAATATCGCCTGTTATGGCAAGCACATCACAGTTTTCTGAATCTGCCAGCAGAACGGCGCTCTCTATAGCGGCAAAGCGCGCTTCGATGAGGCTATGCCTTAACGCTTCTGGATATCTCTGAAACTTCATGCCAATATGTACGTCCGAAATATGAAAAATCTTCATGTGTTCATCCATCCTTCCCATATCTCAGGCACAAACCCCACCGTGGCTTTCTGTCCATTTCGAACAACCGGTGTTTTGATGAGTTTTGGATTTTCGAGCAAAATCTCCGTAATCAAAGCCGGTGTGGTCATGCGATCGACATTTTTCGCCTTATAGAGCGGACTTTCTGTATCGATGAGGTTTCGAAGCCCCACAGCTCTAATCACACTATCGAGTTCGCCTTTGCTCATCCCTTTACTTGCCATGTCGATACTCTGAAACTTGATGCGCCTTTCTTTAAAAAAGCGTTCTGCCTTTTGGGTATCAAAACATTTTTTCTTACCAAATATTTGAATATTCACGGTTCACCTCATTCATTAATAAATATAAAACGATTACACTCTCCTTAATTATATCCGAAACCCCTTTGGTTATCAGCATAATTAAATTCAAATCGGGTATAAATTCACAAAGGAGGTCGTTAAGGTGGAAATGAGTCATACGTTACCAATCATGGACTTTTCTGATAACGAAACGGGATGTTGCCCAAGATTTCATCCAGAAACATGGGACAACCAAACATTTGATTTTGACGCTCTAAAGTTCATCAAAGCCAGTACAAAGAGTTTTATGTATATGCCACTCAACATGAGCAAAGTCATGACCAAAACCATGGAAGACATCAACTCAGCAGGTGCTGTTGCAAAAGATCGATATATGATTTTATCAAAAGACGTTTCTAAATGGTCATGTGACCATTACTTCTTAGTGGATTCAGAGGTTCCCGGATATCAAACAGAGGATTTATCAGGGCGATATTACGCCAAAGTCTACGATGGTGGTTTTAAAGAAATTACGTCTTGGATCAAATCCTTCCAAAATGAAACGGGCATTCAAACCGAAGACATGTTTATGTTTTATACCACTTGCCCTAAATGTGCCGCACATTACGGACACAACTATGTGGTGATTCTCGGAAAAGTCAAAAATTAATATAACGGGTTCTCTCTCCTTTGAGATGAGAACCCGTTTTCTTTTTGTTGGTTTCGAGCCTTATAACATTTTTAAATCTTTTTTGAGTTCCATGAAACACGTCTCAATCCATTCTTCATTAACCTTATTATAGTACTTCCCATCTTCATACACCAACCGGATCAATTTGCTGGTCATCAAGTTGTTGAGGTGATAAGAGATCGTCGCTGAAGATACATTAAGCAGCTGCGCAATGTCTTTCGTAGACTGCATACCATTTGCGATGCATCTAAGGACTTCATATCTCGTTTTATCGCCTAAGTTTTTATAAGAAAGGATTCGGTTGACCTGCTCTTCCTCTTCCGCCAGCTTGATTTTTTTAAGAAAATTCTCATTCTCGATGCCCCATAGCACATATGGGATCTTATCTTTAACCGACAACCTCACCTCGCAGCAGTTCACAAAACTGACTAAGATGCGATTGCTCGCCAGTAAATCTTTGGTAATCATGCCATTGCTGATCATCGAAATCGTATCTTGATCCGGTAGGTTGAATCGATCGACCAAGTCTTGTCCATAGAGTGCAACTTTCTCTGCCGCTTCATCATAATAGCGATTAAATATCGGTTCAATTTGTTCCACCAGTTCAAGCCATCCTAAAAGTGACTCGCGCGGGCTTCTGATGAGTTTTACGATTTTCCACTTTTCCTCATCACCCGCTTCAAGTTCATCCATGAGAGCCATAAATAAAGTCGGATCTGTCTTGAGCTTTTCCACGGTATACATCTCTTTTGTAACCACGGCATCATTGAGGATGAGACCGATATAAATCGCCTCTAAAACTTGGTCCTCTGTTAATGTGCGAAGTTCATTAAAATATGTTTTAAATGTTTCGTGTCCGAAGAAAGGGTATTGTCGACGTATAAAAAGCTCCAGGGAATAATCTTTAAAGTAGTAATGTTGTATTCTCGGATAGAATGCTTTCAAATCCTCTTCCATCTTTTTATATTGTTTCACAATGTTTTCGTCAACATATTCGATATAGTTTGAATCTTGATCTTCAAGTTCAAATTTAGAACAATTGGGAAACAACAGAAGATCTTGAATGCGGCTTTCATTTTTATAGAACACAAACTTATCCATAACGACCTCTTAATCTTTTCTAGAATGTGTGTGGTTTATGCGTTTTCCATGACGGTTTCCATCACTAATGACTCTTCCGCCGCGTGCGTTTGGACCACGGACTTATGCGTCTCACGATCCGACTCTATAAACGGTTTTCTAAAATAAACCAACGTTACTAAAATGATGCCATTAATGATGAAGAATGTCAAACTGGTGGATAGAAAATCTATGCCGAAACCGAACAGAATTTGACCGATCGGCGTCGCGATTAGGAGACACAAGTTTGTAATGCTGGCCGTTCTGCCCATAAACTCGATTGGCACGAGCGTATCAAATAAGGTTCCTATAGAAACATTGACCAAAGTGCTAAGCATACCAGAAAGGAAAACCAGGATACCTAAAATACTTAAAGGAATCAGATTGGAATCAAACATCGATAAAAATGCCTCTGTTGAGATGATGCCCATTAAGAAGATGAAGACGTTGATGAGACCAAACGAGGTGATAAATAGCTTGCCGACTTTCATCTTGGAGATGAACTTACCCAAGAGCAGTGGCCCAACGAGCATTGAGCTGGCCATGGCTGTGGTAATTAGGCCATACTCAACCTCACTGGCTCGCATAATTTCTAAAACAATATACAAAACTCCAACCCCAAATAAAGCGGATAAAGAGAAATTAATGATGACGCCGACACTGATGATCAATCTGATCATCTTGGTATTTTTGACGATGTTAATGCCCTCTTTTAAGTCATTGACAAAACTTTTCATATCTAATTTGACAGGCTTTTTGTTCAGTTTAGGAATGTCGATGGTCATTTCGCTTAATGCCGAAATAACAAAACTAATCGCATTGACGATGAGTAATATTTGAATGCCGAAAAAGGAGTACATCATCGACGCTAAAACCGGTGAAGCGATGTTTGAAAAGCTGGATACGATGGCTTTAATGCGATTGGCTTCAAGGAGTTTCTCTTTTGGCAACATACTTGGCACCACTGCTGCCATGGAACAACCAAAGAATATTTCTGTGATTTCTAGTAAAACCACCAAAAGATAGATGCTTGGTAAACTTAGAGAACCATTTATGAAGTAGTACACAGCATAGGCACCGATGAGGACACCGTTCAGTAAGTCTAACCGTACGATGCTTTTTTTACGGTCAAACCAATCACCGAATACGCCTGCGATCGGAGAAAGCACCAATCTTGGCACGATGGATATGGCGATGATCGATGCGAAAATCGTCGCTGACCCGGTTATGGCTAAGACGTATAAGGATAAAGCAAACTGTTGCATATTGCTTCCAAATTGAGAGGTCGCTTGCCCGATGATGAGTCTTCTAAAATTCTTATTTTTCAAAATTTCCATATTATAGCCTCCATGACATAAACACCACGATACTTTCAGGTTGAATAACTTATTTGATATTTGTAGTATATGCTTTGTTTGATTTGATGTCAATATATAAATTAGATAATTATCTAATTTTAATCTATTATTAAACTTATATCTTTCAAGTTCACAATTTGTTAGATAGATGTCAAACTAAACAGTATTCTATTCTTTGCGATCATCCTCTGCGACGTACACAAATTGTTTACAATTTAATGCATTGACATTTATCTCTATTTAGTGATATATTGAACTTACAAAATATATCACTAATTGATGATAAATAACAGGAGGCATATATGCTTAAAATCGGAATTATAACAGGAAGTACTAGACCAGGTAGAGTAAACTTACAAGTGGCAGAATGGGTTAAACAAATCGCTGACAAGCGTTCAGATGTATCTTTCGAAATCGTGGATATTGCAGATTATCAATTACCACTCTATGATGAAGCCATTCCAGCTGCATATGGACAATACGCACATGAACACACTAAAAAATGGGCTGCGAAAATCGGTTCATTAGATGGTTTTATATTCGTAACACCAGAGTACAATCATTCATTCTCGCCAGCACTTAAAAATGCCATCGACTTTATCTATGGTGAGTGGAACAACAAAGCAGCTGGTTTTGTGAGCTATGGTTCAGGCGGCGGCATCAGAGCAGTAGAGCAACTCAGACAAATCATGTCAGAAATTCAAATCGCCGATGTTAGAGCACAAGTCTTTATGTCATTGTTCTCAGATTTTGAAAACTTCAGTGTATTCAAGCCAGATCCAAGACATGAAGCAAGTCTTGAAACCGTATTAGACCAAGTTATCTCATGGAGCAAGGCGCTTAAAGCAGTCAGAGCGTAAGTTAATCGTTAAGAGCTTAAATTAAAATATTTCTTATAATGAAACATCACCAGATCTTATCTTTGACCAACCCGTCAAAGATAACCCTCTGGTGTTTTTCTTTTTTTGCATTTCTTTTTATGTAATTATTTCTTGCAATCCATTTCAACTTCGTTTAAAATAACTTTGGAAGTTCGAACTAATTTTAATTTAAAGCATAAATTGTTCGTCTTTTTTAGATTGTTTTATTAAAATGAATGCCTATCATTTATATAATTTGGCGATATGGGCCAAGGTTTCTACCTAACACCGTAAATGTTAGACTATAAATGCCGCATGGTCACATGCAGCATTTTTTTATTTTTTGATATGTATGAGGAGGATTTGCATGAAAGTTGATGTGGTGATTATTGGCGCTGGTCCAGCAGGGATATTTACAGCCTTTGAGATGATGAAAAACGATTATAAGGGCTCTGTGTTATTGATCGAGAAAGGAGCTCCTATTGAAAAAAGGCATTGTCCCAAAGAAGTCACACAGGTTTGCGTCAACTGTAAACCCTACTGTCACATCACCACCGGTTTTTCTGGCGCAGGAGCCTTTTCAGATGGAAAACTCTCACTTTGTACTGATGTGGGAGGAGATTTACCGAACTTAGTTGGCGCTTCTAAACTTCAAAGTTACATCGACGACACAGATCAAATCTATCTTTCGTTTGGTGCGGATGCTAAAATCGAAGGCATCGAAAATACAGAAGAGATCAAAAAAATCCGAAAAAAAGCGATTTCTGCTGGCTTAAAATTGGTGGACTGTCCGATCAGACATCTTGGCACTGAAAAGGCACAGGAAATTTACTTGAAACTCCAACAGCACTTAATCGCCCAAGGTGTGCAGATTCAGTTCGAGACCATCGCCGATGACTTTATCATCGAAAATGGCACCATCAAAGGCGTTGTGATTCAGGATGCTCGTCGAAAGACAGAACCTGTGACTGTTTATGCAGATAAAGTGGTGGTGGCTACGGGTAGAAAGGGTTCAGACTGGCTGTTTAACATGTGTCAAAAGCATCACATCAAGCAAAAATCCGGCACCATAGACATCGGTGTCCGCGTGGAAGTTCGTAATGAGATTATGGAATCTGTGAACAATGTCTTATACGAATCTAAGCTCATCGGCTATCCAGAACCCTTCCAAGACAAAGTGAGAACATTTTGTCAGAATCCTGGAGGATTCGTGTCACAGGAGAATTACGATGAAGGCATCGCCATCGTCAACGGTCATTCCTATAAAGATAAAAAATCAAACAACACCAACCTCGCCATCCTGAGCTCTCATCAATTCAGCGAGCCTTTTAATGAACCGACGAAATACGGAAAAAACACCGCGCAACTGGTGAACATGCTCGGCAATGGGGCTATCATCGTACAAAGGTATGGCGATATCTTAAGTGGCAAGCGTACATGGACACATGAACTCGAACGTTCCAACGTCGTGCCTACTTTAAAAGATGCCGTCGCAGGTGACTTAACATCGGCGTTATCGTATAGAACCATGACCAACATCATGAACTTTATCGCTGCACTGGATAAAGTTGTGCCGGGATTTGCGTCTAACGAAACACTTCTGTACGGTCCAGAAATCAAGTTCTATTCGAACACCATTCATCTCGATGATTCATTTGAAACCAGCGTGTCAAACCTCTATGCTCTCGGCGATTCCAGTGGTTGGACGAGGGGCTTGATGATGGCCAGTGCCATGGGCTTGATCATGGGTAGAAACCTGACTAAAAATGAGGTAAAATAGAGGACGTAAGCTATTTTAGGAGGTCCCCTATGAAGTTCGACATAGATAAACGCTACTTATATAAACTTTTAGTTCTGATGATGCTCGTGATCATCGTGGCATTTGCATCTCCGATGATTTTAAATATCTTTTACGACGAACCCATCGGAAAAGTGATTTCAGTATCACCTGAGCAGATGGATGTCGATGCACTGTCTCCTTATGAAGATCACGAACAGACCTTAACACTTGAACTTTTAAATACAGACTCCAAAGGCGAACAGATAACCATAACGCAAAGATTTACAGTATCACAGGCGTTTAGTGACGTGTATCGAAAAGAAGATGAAGTGCTTCTTCGCCACGACCAAGACCGTTATTATATTTTGACACTCAAACGAGATCATCAGATCTTAACACTGCTTTTAATGTTCGTTATGCTCACCATCGTCATCGGTGGCAAAAAAGGAGCCAAATCTCTGTTGAGTGTTCTGCTGAATTTTGCTGTGGTGGCTGTGATGATGGCGTATTATCTTAACGGGGGCAGTATTTATGTCATAACCCCGGTTTCAGCCGTGATTTTTATCTTTACATCTATGACTCTGGTAACCGGATTCAATAAAAAAACCCTTGCTGCCTCTATCGGTACAGCTTCGGGTTCTCTGATCGCCATCGTCATCGCGTATGTGGTTTTCCATTATACAGATAACTATGGTCTGAACTATCAAGAAATGGATATTTCCATTAAATCACCAGTTGAACTCTTTTATTTACAACTGGTGATTGGCACTTTAGGCGCGATAATGGACATCGCTGTTTCCATCGCCTCATCCATCGAGGAACTGATTCAGACATCACCCCATATTTCTATGAAAAATTTGTTTAAATCGGGACGCGTCATCGGTCAAGACACCATGGGCACCATGACCAACACTTTGATGTTGGCGTATCTCAGCGGGGGCATCCCCTTACTTCTCATCATGATCAAGGGTGGCGTTACTTTAAATTACCTCATTAACGTGTCTCTTTCTTTAGAACTGATGCGAGCCGTCATTGGTAGCATCGGCATCGTCGCCACGATTCCGATTACGCTGCTGGTGTCGATGAAACTGTTACACGGTAAAGGAAAGCAGGTGGACGCATGAATCAGTCACTTTGGATTTTAACCGCCATCCTCTTTGTGATGATGTGGGCTGTCGGGGGCAAGCGAGGTATCGCCTCTTTCGTTTCTATGGTTTATATTGGTTTGGTCTTTATGGGGATGCTCTATATGGTCTCATGGGGATTTCACCCCATCGTATGCGGACTTATTGCCAGCGGCCTCATCACTTTCATCTTGCTTTTTAAACTCAACGGCGTCCATAAGAAAACCATCGTTTCCAGCATCGCCGCTATCAGTGCCGTAATTTTAACGCTACTCATCACCTATCCCATGGTATTTGATGCCAAACTTCAAGGGTTTAGTTTTGAACAGTTTGAAGCCCTATCCTCTCACTCAATCTATGTGGATATCAATCTTGCAGACATCTTGTTCATCGAGATCTTAATCGGCCTCTTAGGCGCCATCATCGATGTGTCGATTTCCATTGCGTCAGCGCTGAATGAGCTACACATCAATCATCCCGAACTGAAGTTCAAATCGCTCTTCAAGTCCGGGATGAATATTGGTCGAGATATTTTAGGCACTATGACACACACGCTTCTCTTTGCTTATTTAGGCGGATTTTTCTCTATCTTAATCTGGTTCTCCGTCTTAGAGTATCCCATCACTTACACGTTCAATGCCAAACTGTTTACAGCAGAGATTTTCCAAATTCTATGTGGTGGCATCGGCATCTTGCTGGTGATTCCCATGGTGACAGCACTGATGTCGTGGCGACTCACACAGTCGGATCGTGATCGCTTTTAAGGATGGCTGCTTTTTATGACAGTTGCCCCTAAAGTGCCTCTTAAAGTTTCGATATAACTTGATGATTTAAACCGTTCTAATTGTTCCTCTGCACGACTTAATCGCTGACGATAATCAAACGTTTCGATGAGGCTTCGATTCATCGGGTTCTCGATAAAAGCTTGTAAAGCTTCTATCTTACTCTGAGTCAAAGTCACATCGATTTTTTGTTTTTGAACCAGCCTGTCTTTATACCAATCGCTGTTAAGGACGACTTCTTTTTTAAACAGACTTCTCACAGCTTCATCTTTAAGCGTTAGGCCATCGTAGTGACCATGCGCCATGATGTGAAGCAAAGCTTTCAGTGGCGGAATCGCCTCTTCTACACTGCCGTCTTCAAAGTAATCCAGGGCTGCTTTCTTATGTCCGTTAACGATGTTTAATACACCTTCCGCAAAAGCTTCTAAATCCTGCTTCTCTGGTTGTAAAATCCACTCGTCAAACACGGTCTGTGGTTCATCGAAAATTTTACCAAGGTATTTATAAGAGAAGACATTGGTCATACGGTAGCCCAATCGACTGGCTTCTATGGTTTTACCATCATACTCAAAATCATCTATTTTCTCAAATGACCCTTCTGCGATGAGTTTATAAGGATCTCTTTCATGCGGGTCTAATCTCGCCCACAGCTCTGGTACCAGTATGCTGATATCGTGATCCACTTTGATGTTTGGTCCGATGTGTCCTGCTGGTGTGGTAAACGCGTGATAGTCTCCTAATATATAAGAAAGCAACGACTGATTTAAATCGTAAATCGGCAAGAGCATGTTAAATGGACCCTTGGTCAACGCCCCTTCAGATCCTGCGCCCGTGGTCGATGGGGATTTGCCTGTCAAACTGCTGACGAAGTCCATAAAGAGTTCTGGTAACTCTTGGAAATGGATCGGATTATACACGCTGAGCGGTGGCACTTTTTTGCCCTTTTCAAAACTTGGCGGGTTGTTTCGTCTACCCGGCAGAACCGCATTAACAGGGAAATACACCGGTTGATGCATCGGAATCTTTCTCGCCAATCTCACACCGATTTCTGCGATGTAGTTTCTCGAAGGATCGATAAAGTCCGAGCGGTGCTCTAGATATCTAGGATTCTTGCTGGGTTCGCCATCGACGATGCGCGGATTCGAAGACACCACGCAATAGCGGTCATCCCCTTTTAAGAAATCTTCAATATGGGCTTTAACAGGGTCTGTGTAATTCACATAACCCAAGACATCGTCTTTAATCGCTTCAACATCCTCTTTTTCAAGGGGCTGATAGTTGGTTGCAAACAAGTTATCACTGGAGAGATCCAGTTCAGCTTGCTTATCATAGCCTTTTATAATGGCATCATCAGGTCTTTGGAAAAAGCGATACTCGCAGTTCACAGCAAACTTATAGCTCTGATTTTGATATTCTGGATTCAGATTTGAAAGCCACGATGCAGGCACCATCACCGATGCGGTGACGTCGTCTTCCATCTGAAGCTTTTCACTCGGCATAAAGTCCATTCTCAGTTTGAAGATACGCCATGCACGGTCTTTTCCAAAGCCAACCCTCAAATAACTCGGTCTTACTTTTCTACCATTGAAATTAATCTCATAGCCCGGTTTTCCATCGATGATGTCCACTGTAAAATGGTGACGCCAATCCTGACCCCAAGAGGCTCTATAGAAGCGCTTCACCATAAAGACCAATGCTTTAACATAGTTCGGAATGTTCTCCAAATACTGATTAAAGGCATCGCTATAAGCTGGCGATGGAGAAAGCAGTTTGATGACAGAGCCTAGGCTTCTCTCTGGCGATAAAATGGGTCTCGATGCCCTTGTTCTGTCAGGGTAATCGCGCCATCTGTCCCTGTAGTCGAAGTCTAAAATCCTTTGAACATAGTCTAAATCGGCTTCGAGATCATTGACGAAATACGTACCATATATAATCGAGTTGCTGATCGACTTCGAAATTTCCGATTTTCCCCCACCTGAAACGGTACAAGGCTTATGGCAAAAAGTCCCTTCAGATTCCGTGCCAATCACTTTCCAAGCCGGTGCCGCTGGATGTTTCTCCATGTGAAGTTTTTCACCATTTGGAAGCACGTAGACCTTTTCGGGTTTGAGCTTAATGGATTTGAGTTCCCCGTTTAATTGCCATCTGATTTCGGTTTTCATCAAGTCCACTTCCACGTTTTCAGGAAGATAGATTATGTGAGGGTAAGTTTTATCGACGCCATACCCCTCAGGATAGATCGTCATCAAATCGCCAAATAGGCGAGAAACTTCTTCAAAGCTGAAACCGCATATGCGCTTGTCCTCAGTGGCATTATAGAGTTCTCCGACGTTTCGTCTCGGAAAGGCGATCGTACCGCCTGCGTGCTCTTCTTCAATATTGCCATAAAGGTTGGCGGCAAAGCTGATTTGTGTCTTGATCTCTTTTTTAGAATAGCCAAAGTAATTATCGGCGATCAACGTCACCGTAACGCCACTTTCGTCTCTGCACGTGAGTTTAAAAGCATTGCCATCATTATACAGCTCTTCGGGATCGCGATAACACATCCCATCTCGTCTTTGGCGTTCCGTCGCCTGTTCGTAATGCGGCAGCCCCAAATCCTTTTTGGTGAGTTTGCTCAAATGGGGTGCCAAAAGGAGATAACCCGTATGTCCACTCCAGCCGTCTACGTCGAGACCAGAATCGTTAGCATGGTAACTTGGATCGCCTGCATTACCGAAGACCGATTCTAAGAAGTCTAGGTTTGACACAAAACTCCCCGGTGCCACACAAAGGATTTCCATGTGTTTCTCTGATATCAACCCTTTGACTTCAGGACAAACGATAGGTTTCAGCAGCAGTGAAACAAACGTATGCGCCTCTTGTGTTTGTGAAGACGTAAACGGAAGTCTCATAAGCTCTTTGGGAGGGTTAAAAGCGGCGAGATAAAGTTTTTCAAACGTCTCTTTGGGCACGGCTTTTTTATCATATGGGATGGCGAGTCCCCCTTCGACGATGTGAAAGGAGCCCTGCGTGGTACGTCTATCGTTTTTCGGGTTGTTTAATATCCCTTGTTTGATGCGATAACTGCTGATGTACTCATTTGCAAATGCATCTTGATCTGGCGCCAATGACATCTCCCGCGCAAGACCGTAGTGATCCAGTGTAAAATGTTCTTCCACCGCACGTGGCACCAACGCTGAACCGTTAAAATAGCGTTCAAAAAAGGTGTTGATGCGCTTATGAATGCCGATGTCGTTGATGTCGACCCTTCTGGTTTTTTCCCGATAATCCTTAATGATGTCATCAAAGACTTCTATAAAATGATCCTCTACCTTGGTTTTATCCATGTAAGGTGGCAATCCCATAGACGCCAGTTTAAAATTGATGTATTTGATACGTTCATCCTTAGTTCCAGTGGGTTTGATATTCCCAGATTCAATCCCGAGTTTCTTTTGAAATGACATGTTTCCTCCTTATGATTATTCACCCTATATGTGTTAAGTCGTCGTAAGACGTAACGATACATATTAAAACGTATTAACATTTCATGATTTGTGAATTAATTTTAATAATTATACAGCCTTTTCAGTTCCTCATCAAGGGAATAAACGCTGAATAACTTTACATTTCTATGAATTCCTAATAGACTAAATATGTATAAAAAATTAAACCGTTATGAAGGAGACAACTGTGAAAAAAAACATTTTACCCGGTTTAGGCCTATGCTTAGCCATCGCTATCCCTGCATGGCTCTTAGGTAAACAAATGCCCATCATCGGCGCACCTGTATTTGCCATTATTATGGGAATTATCATCACATCTATTTTTCCTACCTTATCCACAAAAGTTCAACTTAAATCAGGCATTCAGTTCACCTCTAAAAAAATCCTGCAATACGCCATCATCCTATTGGGATTTGAGATGAACTTATATCATATATTAGAAGTGGGTGGACAGTCGCTTTGGATCATGATTTTCACTTTGTCTTCTGCCTTTATCGTGGCTTTTTTAGTCGGACGTGCTCTTAAAATCAACTCAAACACCGTCCTCTTAATCGGTGTGGGGACGGCCATCTGCGGCGGTTCTGCCATCGCGGCCACTGCCCCTGTGATTCAAGCCAAAGACGAGGAAGTGGCCCATGCCATCTCCACGATCTTTCTCTTTAACATCTTAGCCGTCTTTTTGTTTCCCGTGGTCGGTAGAACACTTGGACTTTCAGATTTGGGCTTTGGCATGTGGGCAGGCACCGCTGTCAACGACACCTCATCCGTCGTGGCAGCCGCCACCTCGTGGAGCAACTATGTGAAAAACGACACCGCTTTGGCCTTCGCCACCATCGTCAAACTCACTCGAACACTGATGATCGTTCCCATCACCTTAGTATTGGCGATATATACGTCCAAAAAGGCGCAAAAAAAAGAAGCTGATGGCTCCATTTCAAATTTTAGTTTTATGAAAGTTTTTCCTTGGTTCGTGGTGGGCTTCGTCTTCACGGCAGTGCTAAATACCTTCTTGCCGATTCCAGAAGTCATCACCTCAAACCTCGGTCAATTTGGTAAATTCATGATCGTGATGGCCATGTCAGCCATCGGTTTAAACACCCATCTTAAAAAGCTTCTGGCAAACGGCATCAAGCCTATTGTGTTAGGCATCTGCTGTTGGGCGTCTGTTTCTGTGGTGTCGTTGGTTGTTCAGGCGTTTATGAAGCAGTTATAGGGTACAGCCATAAAGTTTGATCAGAACACAGCACAAACAGAGCCTAGTGTTCAAACAGATGTAAAAAATTAGAAACGGTCTTTCACAGAAATTCAAAACTCGCACGTATACGCTCTAGGCGTATAGTGCTCAGACAGTTGAATTTCAAAATGTGAAAGACCTTTTTCTGTTTTTACAATCTGTTCTCTCAATGGCTCCTTATTGCACTGTGCTCTGATCAAACGATTACATCTGTCCCGCTATAGTAGGCGCAAATGCTTTGAACACCGTCCACTGAGTTGTAATGTTTAACGCATTAGCACCTATCTCCCCGCGCACAAAGTCCATGTGCTCCAAGCAGCCGTCATCAGCACGATCCGAAGTGGCATTGCGACGAAGGGAGTAAAAATAGAAAAAGCACCTTAGCTTTTCGAAATCCACTGTTCGAGTTGAAACGAGTTTGGATTTCTGCTAAGGCGCGTTTCGTTATTTTTACACCTGAGGAGCACGAGCCACGAAGGGCAAGGTTTATGCCTGATGTCTGGCGCACTTGACCTTTCTACTTAAGCGGTCTCAATCGAGCCAAAAAGTGTCTCAACACTGGTGGCTCATAATCAAACGTCAAGCCCACAAGTTCATCTTTTTTAGCCATAACTTTTTTAAAGCCTTCCACGATTTCATCCATGTGGCTTTGCGTGTAAACTCTTCTTGGAATGGTCAATCTTACGAGTTCAAGTGCTGAAGCTTCTTGAACACCTGTTTCTGGATTTCTGCCAAGCAAGAACGATCCGATTTCCACGGCTCTTACACCTGATTCGAGGTAAAGGGCATTACAAAGGGCTTGAGCTGGGAACTCATGGCCTGGAATATGCGGTAATATTTTACGCGCATCGACGAACACGGCATGGCCACCTGTTGGGTACTGGATTGGAACGCCGATTTCCATGAGTTTATCGCCCAAGTATTTCACTTGGCCTAATCTGTATTCTAAGAAACTGTCTTCGATGCCTTCGTATAAACCTCTTGCAAGGGCTTCCATATCTCTTCCAGAAAGACCGCCGTATGTCGCAAAGCCTTCCATTGGCACACATCTTACTTGAGCTGCTTTAAAGATTTCTTCATCGTTTTTAATGGCGATCATACCGCCCATGTTTACGATGGCATCTTTTTTAGCACTCATAGTCAACACGTCGCCATAGGTGTACATTTCTCTGATGATGTCTTTGATTTCGGCATTTTCATAGCCTTTTTCTCTTTGCTTGATGAACATCGCATTTTCTGCGAATCTCGCAGAGTCGAGCACGATTTTTTTACCATATTTGTCAGCGAGTGCTTTTAACGCTTTCATGTTCGCCATCGAAACTGGCTGACCACCCACTGAATTGTTCGTCACGGTCATGATGAAGAACGCCACATTGTCTGCGCCAACTTCTTGGATAAATGCTTCTGCTGCTTCTATATTAAAGTTACCTTTAAAGTCATAGTAAGTGGTGGTATCTGTGGCTTCAGGAATTAGGAAATTTCTCGCCTTACCGCCTGAAAGCTCCACATGGCCTTTCGTCGTATCAAAGTGGTGATTGCTGAGGACGTATTGACCCGGTTTGAGCATGATTGGGAAAAGAACTTGCTCTGCGCCACGACCTTGATGTGTTGGTACGATATATTCGTATCCAAAAATATCGTGCACGGCATTGACGATGTTATAGTAATTGCGGCTACCTGCATAGGCTTCATCGCCTAACATGATGCCCGCCCATTGGTTGTCGCTCATGGCACCTGTACCGCTGTCTGTCAACAAATCGATGTACACATCGTTAGATTTGAGTAAAAACGGATTAAAACCTGCAGCTTCAAGCGCTTTTGCTCTCTGCTCTTTCGAAATCATGTAAAGGGGCTCCACCATTTTGATTTTAAATGGTTCAGCTGGATGTTTGATTTGAGACATAGCAACCTCCGAAATGAGAATTTTTTATTATAGTGAGAATTTTTTATCACATTTACACTATACTATAGTCAAATCGCATTTACAACACTTAAAAAAATGATAAAATAGTCATGAAAGAGGTGATCTTATTTCTGACTTTGATTTTACACCCTATAAGCATTTGGTAACATTTCTAGGCGGTTGTTTCGATTCTGAAACCGAAATCGCGCTCTATAATTTAGACGACTTAAATCAATCTGTCATCGCTGTTCATAACGGTCATATCAGCGATAAAAAATTAGGCGATCCCCTCTCGACCTTTATCATCAGCAAATTAAAGGATAAAGGCAAGGATGGCCCTCCATATTATTTAAACCATCTGAGTGTATCTAAGAATAACGTACCTCTTCGATCACATACTTTTTTGATCCTCGATAAACTCGGAAATCCTAGAGGTGCCATCACCATCAGCTCGGATGTGACACAGTATCAAATGGCGTTAGATGTACTACAGCGTCTATCTTATTTGCCAACACCAAGCACAACCTCTGAAGGACAACAAGATTTAGAGAAGCTCTACACCACTCCAAAAGAGATGATTCTACACATCATCGGGGACGTAACAGGTGGCAAAGCCATACAAACCAATCGACTAACCCCAGCAAAAAAAACGGAAGTCGTCAGACGTCTGCATGCAGAAAACTTTTTCTTAATGAAAGGGGCCGTGGTCCAAATCGCCTCGATGTTAGAGAGCTCTGAGGCCACGATTTATCGTTATCTGAGCAAAATCACGAAAGAAGGGGAAACAACGGCATGATGATACAGCGTTTTCCTCT
>RRZU010151308.1_pt1 | contig 20922 bp, 32 predicted proteins | sample 2165561 | NCBI WGS metagenome assembly RRZU01 (sample SAMN10456909, study PRJNA506462) | wastewater metagenome | isolation source: wastewater sludge | place: USA: Moscow, Idaho | reverse complement strand
TTGTAAGTTATTAAATCTTCCTCTGATATTTTTCCATAGTGTTCATTTATTCTTTTTGAACAATCTTCTTTTTTTATAATTTCGCTATCTAGAAATTTTATTGTTCCAGAGATTAAAGAATTATACAAATCATTAATATGTAAGGCTTTATATTTTTCATTAGAATTTAAAATACTCTGTTCAAGAATATTTACATTTTTATTACCCCAAGCATATGCAATTACTGAAGCTTGTTTAGTATTAGATTTTTTTGAGTTAGGTGTTAATGTGTGAAGAATTGCGCATCTTGCAGAGTATAAATCCATTGGAGTTACATTTAGTTTTTTTCTTTGTACATATATTCTATAATCCATTTTTTATATCGTTCTTCTACTCCTATATCTCCATAAGCAATATATGCTAAATTATCAATAATTGCGATATTATGTAGCAACCGCACAAGACTTTTAGCCTGAATTCTCCTAAAATTCCAAGTAAAAATTATATTTTGGAGTTTACCCATGAACCAACAACTTATCACAAAAACTTTATTAGAAAAACGAGGTGAGATTTTAAATGAGATTGAAGATCTTGAAAAATCCATCAAAATTTATAAAGAAAATCTAGTTACCTTATCAAAAACCATTAAAATTTTTGATACTTCTTTTGATGTTTTATTACCAAAAATAAAAAAGGATTCTACTGTTAAAAAATTTGCATCTGGGGAGTTAAGAAGATGGATTTTTGATATTTTAAAAGTTGAAAATAAGCCACTTTCCACAACTGATTTACTTCAAAAGATAATCACTAAGAAAAATATTGAGTATGTTGATGGAACTGATGAGAGAAACTTCCAAAAATCAGTTTTAGCAACTCTCAACCTTGCTTATAAATCAAATCTTATTGATAAAGTTAAAAGTGATGGGATAGGTGTTAGTTGGAAGATAAAAGGATTATCTTAAGCACCTAATCGCTCACTCACTCTTTTATTTCCTTGCCAGTATCCACAGAACTCATTTGAGGTTGTTGTCATAAGAGCTTTAGATAAAATGTTATTGAATATTTTTCCGTTGCTCCATCTTCTTGTATCTTCTCTATAAGCTATCTCATTTGCATAGTTTGATAAATAAAGATTTCCAATTTTATGACATTGTCCATATTGCATTCTTCTAAATCTTGAGTTATAAGATTCTGATTGGTTATTATTTTCACCATTTGCACCACGATATTCAATTTGATGGTTTACTCTATGCATTTCATAGTGAGCATGTAAATCATCATAAGCATTTGATTCATCTGTATGGATTGAAGTACCAGCTTTGATGTGGTTATATGCGATTTGTTTTATATCTGTAGAATTTTCAGATTTTAAAATAAAAGTTTTTGTTTTTACTGAACCAATCACTTCATCATTTTCATTTGCTCTTTGTCTAAGAGAGATAACAACTCTTTTATTTGGTTTATAAACTTTTCTTCTATCCTCTCTATCTTCAATATTATTTTTTGGTCTAATATAACCATTAACATAAACACCATCCATTTCACAAGTACCCTCAAATTTATCTTCTAAATTGTGGTCCATCAAAGATTCTCTGATTTTATGCACAAGTACCCAAGCAGTTTTATATTGACAATCTAAATCTCTTGAAAGTTGTAATGCTGATAATGATTTAACAGCATTTGTAAATAATGCGATTGCTAAAAGATAAGTTTGAAGTGATAATTTATGAAAAGCAAAAATAGTTCCAGAAGTTGCTGAAAATGTGTGAAAACACTCTTTACATCTAAATTGAAGTCTTGATTTAATAAAAAATGGTTTATGTACACTTCCACAACTAGGACAAACAGGCTCACCATTAGTTGAACTCCATCTTACAGTTTTAAACACTTCAAAGGCTTCCATATCAGACATTTTTGCTATTTTTATGAGTGACAAATTTCTTGCTTCTGATGATAAGAGAAAATGTTGAGCCATGGTTAAAATCCTTTATTATATGTATTTTACACTATTTTAAATAAGAAATAGATTAATTAACACATTAAATAGATTATATTACATATTTTAAGAACTATTTTAAGTATATATTGTTATAATATTAAATGTATATTAATTAGATATAGAGGTAGTATATTTTATGGAATTTGATTTATTTTTAGCAACACTCAAAGAAGCTGGATTAACTAGAAATGAGTTTGTTTCTTTATCTGGTACAAATGAAGATACTTTTAGAGGTTGGGCTACAAAGAGGCAAGGAAGAAAAGTTCCTTATTGGGTTCAGAGTTGGTTAAATTTGTACATAAATAATAAAAAGAAAGATATTGCAATCGAAATTTTAAAAAGATAATACATAGTGTGGAGAAGTAATTATGATAAAGAAAAAAAGTGAAGCACTTTCTGTAAGTAGATTAATAAACGAGGTCTTAGTTCTTCAATTAAGTATACCCTTAAAGCAAATAGTTAACGATACAACTTTTTCAGAGTATACTGGAATTAAACGACCAGATTTACTTATTTCTGAGTTTGAGTATGATGGTACAAATGATAAGCAGTTTATTGAAAATTTAGTAGCTTATGCTGAGGCAAAAGATAACTGTTCATTGGATGATAAAGATTGGAAAGATGCAATTAAACAAGCAAAAGAAAAATCAAAAAAATTAAAATTACCTTATTTTATAGTAACAAATTGTAAGACTTCTGTATTTTATAATGCATCTAATTTAGAAGAAATAAAACTTAATGGTAATCCATTAAGGGAATTTCAAACTATTGATATTTTGAGGCTTATTAAAAATCGACTAAAAAAAGATGATTCTATTACCAATATACTAACAAATGTTGATTCAATATCAACAATTTCAGAATCAATCTTTAATAAAAAGCTATGGGAGTTAGCATCAATATATAGAGGTATTAGTTTTAAAAATAATAATCAAAAAATTGATTTCACAATAGGATTTATAGCTTTAGAATTTTTTGAAGAAAAAGCAAAATTGGAAAATACTTTTGACCATTCTAAAATCTATTGGAGCAGTTGTTTTGATGATATTGATGATAAATTAGTGGCTAATATAACACAATATATTACAAAACTAGAAGCGGAAACTAGCTTTAAAGAATTTAAAAATTTAATGGAAATAGTAAAGAGTTCAATTACAAGTTCATCAGGAAAACCTTTAGTTTCAGCAAGTGAGACAAAATTAATTTATAATATTATTAATTCAATGAAGCCTCTACATGGTACAGGATTTGATTTATTTGGAGCTGTTTATGAGCATTTTGCTTCTTCTAAAGAAAAAAAGGAATTTGGTGAATACTTCACTAGAAGACATTATGCTCACATATTTTCAAAATTATTATTAAAAGATGAAATCTATTTTAATAATTTGAGAAAGTTTACAATTTGTGACCCTGCGTGTGGTACAGGAGGATTTTTAACTGAAAGTTTTAAAGTATTAAAGAATACTTATGAAATAAATGGGACATTAAATAATGATGCTATTGATTTTCTTTCAGAAGAGTGTTTTTATGGTATTGATGTTAGAGAAGAGAATATAGCAAGAGCAAAGTTAAATATGTTTTTAGTTGGTGATGGACACACACATATTAATCATTTAAACACTCTTACTAGTAAAATAAAAGAAAATTTTTATAACTATATTATAACTAATCCTCCATACGGGAATGGAACTATCAAAGCTGAAACCTCTTCAATTACTACAACTAGATTAGAAATTGCTTTTTTGATTAAAATAATCAATTTATTATGTGATGGTGGAAAAGCTTGTGTTGTAATACCTGATGGAATTTTTGAGAATCCAAGTTATAAATTAATAAGAAAAGAATTGCTTGAGAAGTGTACAATAAATGCTATTATTTCTCTTCCAAAATTTGCGTTTGCACCTTATACTAAAGAAAAAACTTATGCTTTATTCTTCACAAAAAGAAGCTCATCAATTACAAAAACACAAACTAATCCTATATGGTTTTATATAATTGATAATGATGGATTGGCAAATTCAGATAAAAGATTTCCTACAAAATTAAGAAATAATAGAAATGGATGGAAGCATGATGAAATATCTGGATGGGTTAGTACAGATGGAGAAGAAAAAGCAGGAAAATTAGAAAGCAGATGGTTGAATTTTGATGATTCAGATACCAATGGTACAGAGTGGATTACAGAAAAAGGAGAAAAAGTAAAAATGAGAAAAGGTGGTTTTGTTGAAATCAAAACTATTTTAGAAGATAAATATTTAACCCTTTTGCCTGAATATTATTTAAGACCTTATGAACCAAACTACATTGACTTAGATTCTTTAAAAAAGGAAATAAAAATAATTGATAATATGATAAAAGATTTAATATGAAATTATCTGAATTTTTAACAATTAATCAAGGTCATCAAATAACTGATGAAGAAATATATTTGGTAGATGATAGTGAATTTCCAATATACACAGCAAAAAATACTATAAAAGGATATTGGAATCAAAGTATTATTAAACAAAAAGATTTGCCTTGTTTATCCTATCCTACAAAAGCAAATCAAGGAGATATTTTTTTACAAAATAAGCTTTTTGATGCTAATAATACAGCTGTTTTAATTATAAAAGAAAAATATAAAACAAAAGTCAATTTAGAATGGCTATTGTATAAACTACGACCTTTATTTTTGCAATTTCAAACAAGTAAAGGAGGAGTAAGTTATTTAAATAAAGAAATAGTAAATGATATTGAATTATTTTTGCCAGATATAGTAATTCAATTAGAGGAGCTTGAAGAATTAAGAAGACTTGAATCAATAAAAAATAAAATCTATGCAATTCAAACAAAAATAAATAATTTAGAACAAAAACATTTAATTTTGGAATATAAAGATTATCAAGCAAAAGCATTACCAGTAAGTGAGATATTTTATATTCATGGAGGTGATAGTGGGTTAACAGAAGAATATTTATATAGTTGCCTAGAACAAAGCCATAATGAAAATGTTTTTTTAACAGGAAGTTCAAATTCAGTTACAAATAAAAATCTTATAGGAAATCTAAAGTTGCCTAAAGGTAATAAAAGTGTTACTATTCATAACACCGAGGGGATTCACATAATAAGAAAAGGTAAAGCAGGTATGATTACTTATTTAGAAAAAAATTCTTATGTTTTAAATGATGATGCTTATTTACTTACTTTGAAAAATAATAGTAAAATAAAAATTGATTTAGAATGGTTGTGTTATACACAAAAAGATTTATTTTTTAGTTTTTCAACAAGCTCAGATAATGGCACTTGGGCTAAAACAGGTTTTTTAGAACATGCTAAACTAGATATTCCAAATATATCAGAACAAAAAAGAGTAAAAGAAATATTTAAAAAACTAACTAAAAAAAGAAAAAAGATGGAAGTTATTTTAATAGAAATAAATAAAACTTTTACAAAAGATTTAATTTAAATGCAAACCCTAGAATACAACAAACAAACAGGAAAAATAACACTCAACACCTACTCAGATGATGAGTTCTTAATCAAAGAGATAGATATAACTCAAAAAGCTATCTCTTTGGTTCTTGATAAACTTTATGATGATTATAACCTTGATGACGGTGATGAGCTTCTTATTACTAAAAATAAATCTCTTAAAAATTCTTTCAAGTTAGAGTTTTAGAACAAACTTTTTAGTCTACATAGTAGCCTAGATACTCATTGTTTATATAGGCTCTAGAACTATCTTTTGAGTTAATATTCTTATTTCCTTTATATGTACCATTCTTTTTGGCTCTATTATTTATATATAGTATCAATGTGACAAAAATTATCCAAATTATAAAAAAATCCATCTTTTTCACCTCTATAAATTATTAAAATCTCATTTTATATTAACTTTTATTAAATTGTGCGGTTGCTACATAATATCGAATAATTGTATAAATTAATGTCAATGTTGGAAATTGTAATTTTTGATTTAAGCATAATTCTATGCCTTTAAACATTTGTTGTATATTTTTTTCAAAATTTGTCATATTAGCCCTTTATATATTTTGTTTTTAAATGCAATTTTGTTTCATCATAGTAAAAACTTAAATTATACTTTTTAAAAATATAATCATTTAAATATAATTTTTTCTAGTTCCAAATCTTTAGCTTTGGAATTCATACTAAAATTTATATTGCTATCTGAATTCCCAATTTGGAGATTCGAAACGAAGGAAGATTTTTATTAAATCATAATTCATCAAACACGTTCAACAATCGCAATTTCATCTTCTGTTAAATCATAAAGTTTATAAACCATGTGGTCGATTTCACAATCAGTAATATTGATTTTATTTTGGATTTGCAGGACTTTTTTTTATCATTTTCAAAAAGTGCCGACCAGTCGGTTTTGAAATTTCTCTCCGCTAATTTATCAGCAAATTTGATTTTTTTAATTCAGCCAAGATTGCCAAGAAAAAGTCCTTAAGTATTTCTTTTTATTGTAGCAAAAATGACTTTATAGAGTGTAAATTGGAAAACAAAATTATCTAAAAGAAGTGGTTAAAATCCTAGTCACTTTCTCAAAAAACTATTTGTTCCATTTTGTTGTAATCTTATTTATTTGATACCACATTTTTCATTTATGAAAATTATCAGTTCCTTTTGCTATAATCGACAAAAATTAATTGATGGATAAAATATGTTAGATATAAGAAAAGAATTTTTAGAATTTTTTAGTGCAAAAAACCATGTTGTTGTGAAAAGTTCCCCTTTGGTTCCTGATGATGCTACTTTATTGTTTACTAATGCTGGTATGGTTCAGTTTAAAGATATATTTACAGGTGCTGTTTCGATTCCAGCTAATCCTAGAGCGACAAGTTGCCAAGTTTGTGTGAGAGCTGGTGGAAAACACAATGACCTTGAAAATGTAGGCTATACAGCAAGACACCATACTTTATTTGAGATGCTTGGAAATTTCTCTTTTGGAAACTATTTTAAAAAAGATGCTATCGCTTATGCTTGGGAATTTATCACTGTAAATTTAGCACTTCCAAAAGAAAAACTCTGGGTAACTGTACATAATGATGATGATGAAGCATTTGCTATGTGGACAGAACATATTTCAAGTGATAGAATTGTGAGATTTGGAGATAAAGATAATTTTTGGTCTATGGGAGAAACTGGGGCTTGTGGTCCTTGTAGTGAGATTTTCTATGACCAAGGGGAAGAATACTTTAATAGTCCAGAAGACAAAATGGGTGGAGATGGAGATAGATTTTTAGAGATTTGGAATCTTGTATTTATGCAGTATGAAAGAAAAGCTGATGGAACTTTACTTCCTCTACCAAAACCATCAATTGATACAGGTATGGGACTTGAAAGAATCACAGCGATAAAAGAGGGTGTGAGAAATAATTTTGATTCTTCAACTTTCAAACCACTTATTGATAAAATAGAATCTTTATCTCCAACAAAAATTGATGACAAAAATATTGGAAGTTTTAGGGTAATCGCTGACCATGTAAGAACAGTTGCTTTTATGTTAAGTCAAGGGATACTTTTTGATAAAGCAGGGCGAGGATATGTTTTAAGAAGAATACTTAGACGAGCTGTAAGACATGGATATCTCCTTGGGTTTAGAAAAGCATTTATGGCTCATATTGTTGATACTTTGGTAGAGATGATGGGTGGTCATTATATTGAACTAGCAGAGCAACAAGCTTTTATAAAAGAGCAAGTGACGATGGAAGAAGAGAGATTTTTTAACACTATCGCTAGTGGAATGGAACTTTTCAATGCAGAGTTATCAAATACAAAAGATATCTTTAGTGGAGAGGTAGCATTTAATCTTTATGATACTCATGGTTTTCCTTTAGATTTAACAGAAGATATGCTTAGGGAAAAAGGTTTGAGTGTTGATATTGCGACTTTTGAAAGATGTATGGATGAACAAAAAGCAAAAGCAAAAGCTTCTTGGAAAGGGAGTGGAGATGATGCAAATGAGGGTGATTTCAAAGCAGTTTTAGATGAACTTGGTGTAAATGAATTTATAGGATATGAAACAACAACATCAAATTCTAAAATAGTAGCTCTTTTTGATTCAAATTTTAAACGAGTTGAAACTTTAGAAAATAAACAAGAGGGTTGGATAATGTTGGATAAGACTCCATTTTATGCAACAAGTGGAGGACAAGAGGGTGATGTTGGAGCTTTAGAAGATGGTGAACATATCGCGATTATTAAAGAAACAAAAAAAGTGCATGGACTCAATATCTCTAAAGTTGTTGTGGAGGGTTCTTCGTTAAAAGTAGGGGAGAGTGTAGAAGCTGTTGTAGTAAATCGTGACGAAGTTGCAAAACACCATAGTGCGACACATCTTTTACAAAGTGCATTAAGAATGGTATTGGGAGATACTATCTCTCAAGCTGGAAGTTTAAATGATGATAAACGACTTAGATTTGACTTTACTTATCCAAAAGCACTTACAAAAGCGGAACTTGATGAGGTTCAAGATTTGGTAAACTCAATGATAGCAAATGCGATGGTTGGAAAAGTGGAAGAATTACCAATCGAAGAAGCGAAGAAAAAAGGTGCAATCGCTATGTTTGGTGAAAAGTATGGTGCGAAGGTAAGGGTAGTTGAGTTTGGTGATGTGAGTGTTGAATTTTGTGGTGGGACACATATCAAAAATACTGGACTTATTGGAAGTTTTTATATCACTAAAGAGAGTGGTGTAAGTGCAGGGGTTCGTCGAATCGAAGCTGTTTGTGGACTAAGTGCTATTAATTATGCGAAAGAAGCTTTTGAGAGATTGCATAATATTGAGGTTGATCTCAAGAATAAAGACTTATTACAAGGTATAGCGAAACTAAAAGAGCAAATCAAACAACTCAAAAATGAACTCAAAGGGGCTAATGAAAATACATCAGTTGCATTAAATGAAACTATGATAAATGGTGTGAAAGTTATAGTTGATGTAGTTTCACAAGGTGATTTGAAAAAAATTGTCGATGACCTTAAAAATGGAAATGAAAGTGTTGCCGTTTTACTTATCCAAGCAAAAGATGATAAAGTGAGTTTGGTTTCAGGTGTAAAAAATTGTAAAATCAAAGCAGGTGACTGGGTAAAAGCGGTTGCTCCAATCGTTGGTGGAAATGGTGGTGGACGACCAGATTTCGCATCAGCTGGTGGGAAAGATACAACCAAAGTAAACGAAGCAAAAGACTTTGCACTTAGTTTTGCGAAGGAAAATATCTAAATTATGGTTTATGGAGTTGCCTTATCAGTTTTAATTGCTTTTATTGCGATTTTTTTTGATAAGTTCATCCCAATTGGTTCAGCAGTTATCGCAATTATTTTAGGGGTGATTGTTTCAAATAGCGTTAAGTTACCTCATAGTTTTAATAAAGGTATCGGATTTAGTGAAAAGACACTTTTAGCAGTTGCAATAGCTACAATGGGGATAACTCTTGATTTTTCTGTTCTTATAGATTTAGGAGTAGAAACTCTTTTATTAATTCTTAGTGGTATTGTTGTCACTATTTTCGCTGCATTATTTATAGCTAAATTTTTCAATATTGACAAAAATCTTGCACTTTTACTTGGAATTGGAAATGGAATATGTGGAGCAAGTGCCATTGGTGCTTCAAAAGATATTATCAAAGCAAAAGATACAGATGTTGGTATCTCTGTTGCGATTGTAAATTTACTAGGGACTATTGGAATCTTTTTAGTTCCATTTATTGCATTATCAATTGGATTTGATGATAAAAGTTCTGGTATCTTAGTGGGAAATACACTTCAAGCTGTTGGTCAAGCGGTTGCAGGAGGATTTGCAATCAGTGATATTGCTGGTCAAAATGCAACTATTGTCAAAATGGGACGGGTTGTTTCCCTCTCTTTAGTTTTAGTAGTTCTTTTGATTGTATTTTTAGATAAAAGTGAAAAAGAAACACACTCAAAAACAAATGTTTTTAAAAGTATCCCATCGTTTATATTATTTTTTCTCTTTTTTTCATTTGTAGCAACTATTGATATTTTACCTTCGATGATAGTGGATATTATAAAAGAGATAAGCCATTTTACTTTGATTGTTGCGATGGCTGCAATTGGATTGAAAATAAGTTTTTCAAGTATCAAAGAAAATGGTAAAAATGCACTTGTTGTTGGTAGTTTAGTGTTTGTAGTGCAAATTATTTTTACAGCTTCATTTATTGCTTTATTTTTAAAATAATCTTTTACACTTATTGAATTAATAAGGATAGTTATATATCTATCCCTTTGATTTTATAAGTGAGCCTATGAAGGTCACTTTTTCCATATTTTTTAATCATCTCCATATGCAATTTTGTCCCATACCCTTTGTGTTTGCTAAACATATATAAAGGATACTCTTTATCAATACTATCCATAAATCTATCCCGTGTCACTTTTGCTAAGATAGAAGCAGCTGAAACCTCTTTGATAGTTGCATCAGCTTTGATGAGATATTCTAAATTATCTATCCCAAAAGAGGTATTTCCATCCATTAAATAGTTATAATCTTTTAAATGTTCCATTATTTCTAAAATACTATTTTTAATACAAATAGCAATTCCATATTTATCAATATCGTGGTTAGAGGTTAAAACGATATGATGATGTGAGTTTTCTTTTATAATCTCAAACAAAGCCTCTCTTTTTTTTTCGTTAAGTTTTTTACTATCATTAATAACAGCAAATTCTTGTATGGTTGTAATATCATTTTTAAATACAACACCTGCAACACATAAAGGTCCAGCAAGGGGACCTCGTCCAGCTTCATCAATTCCACATAACTTTTTCATCTATTTTCCTAACGCCCATTCGTAAAATGGGATAATTTGAGCTTCAATTGTATCTATAAAAATAGTATCAAAATTGCTGATTGTTACTATTGTTATTTTATTTATACCATACATTTCTATATATTGCAAAATCTTCGGAACGATTTTAGAAATCGTATTACTATTATAAAATGGTAAACTTATCAAAATACTATTATTATGAGGAGTGTAAAAATCTATGTAATCTAAATAATAGATTGGTTGGTTTTGATTAAATAGTTCTAAAAATATCATATTTGCAAAAAGATTTGCAAAATTCTTTTTCGAACTGACAATATCTATAAGGGCAAAATCAAAACAAAATATTTTTTTGACAGCTTTTGGTTGGTTAAATTTAGAACAGAAAATAATCGTGTGATTATTTTCAAGTTCTTTTATAGTTCTATAATAAAAATCTTTTGAAATTTTCATTTTTTTCTTTAAGATATTAAAAAGCCAAAAAGGCGATTTTAATTCTCCTGATGATTTTATATATAGTTTGAGTATCTCGATGACCGTTCCATTTTTATCATAAAGTTGTATTACTTCTTTATTTCTAATAGTTTTTTTAGAATCTTTGTATTCAATAATATCAGGAATATTTCCATATTTCAAAAAACTATTAAAACTATTGGTAGTATTTTGGTGTTTTGTATCGAATAATAGATATTCTTCAAAATCTAATGGCATCACTTTTAAATAAGTAAAATTATCAATTTCTAAATAATAGATACTAGATAATATAAGTGTGTCAACTTTTGGTATGGGAAAGCCCTCACTATAATTTTCAATAACACATACTTTAATTTTATTTTTTTGTAAAAACAACTCAAGATTATATAAATCCTCTTTTTCGTATCGAAAATCATCTAAATCAATATATAGATACTCTTCATTGATATCTTTTAAAAAATTAAAGATAATTGATGTTTTTCCAACAAGTTTTGGACCGTAAACAAATGTTTTTTTAGAAGTGATAGATATTTTTCTATCTAAAAGTGATGGTAAGTTAATTTTATTTTCGTAAAGTGTTTCTAATAAATTCATAAAAGATTGTATTATATTCCTTTTTAAAAGGAAATAAATTTAGAAAAATAAAGTAAAAAATCCCTAAAAAGAGTATATCTTATTGACAAAAAATTAATTTTTGGCTAAAATCCCGCCTCATACATAAGATCAGGGTTGTATTAAAATAATGCCTGACGAGTTCTTTAAAGGAAAAACAATGGAAAAAATAAGATTAAAGCTTAAAGCTTATGATCATAGAGTTTTAGATCGTTCTGTTGCTTCGATTATCGAAGCTGTTAAACGAACAGGAGCTGAATTAGTAGGACCGATTCCAATCCCTACAAAATTCAGAAGATACACTGTTATAAAATCGCCACATGTTAATAAATCAAGCAGAGAGCAATTCGAAATTAGAATTCATGCAAGAATTATTGACATCGTATCTGCAACACCAGATACAATCGATTCATTAATGAAACTTGATCTTGCACCAGAAGTGGATGTAGAAGTAAGATCAATGGGTAAAGAGTAGGAGGTAATAGATGGAATTTATCGTAGAAAAAATCGGAATGAGTAGAACTATTACAGTACCTTCTATACCTGTTACATTAGTAAGAGTATTAGATACTAAGGTTTGTGAAGTTAATGATGGTGTGGCAATTGTTGCATATAGCGATGGTAAAAAATTTAACAAAGCTATTGAAGGTCAACAAAAAAAATATAACATATCTAAAGAATTCAACAGATTTGCAACTATGAATGTAGCAAATACAGAAGCTGGAGACTTAGATAAATCTGCTTTAGTAGAAGGTGTAGTTGTTAAATCTACATTTAAAACAAAAGGTAGAGGATTTACAGGTGTTGTAAAAAGATGGAACTTTGCGGGTGGTAGAGGTTCTCACGGACACAGAATGGGTAAAAGAACAGGATCAATCGGTAACTGTGAATGGCCAGGAAGAGTTCAACCAGGTAAAAAAATGCCAGGTCAATATGGTAATGAAACAATTACTCATAAAAACAATGTAGTTTCATTTGATAGTGAAACGGGAATTTTAGTTCTTAAGGGATCAGTTGCTGGTGCAAACGGTACTTTAGGTAAAGTAAGGATAGCATAATGTCTAAATTAGTAGTATTAAACGATAAATTTGAAGCAAATGGTGAATTAGCTTTACCAGAAAAATTTCAAGGTATCAATGCACACAATTTACATTTATATGTAAAGTCATATTTGGCATCTTTGAGATCTAATACGGCTAGAGTAAAAAATAGAAGTGAAGTAAGTGGTGGTGGTAAAAAACCTAAATCACAAAAAGGAAGTGGAGCTGCTAGATGGGGTTCTAAAAGATCACCTCTATTTGTTGGTGGGGGACAAGTGTTTGGACCTTCAAATAGAAATTATGATCAAAAAATAAACAAAAAACAAAAAGTTTTAGCGTTAAATTATGCAATTAATGCACAAGCTGAAAGAGGAAGTTTATTTGTTGTTGATTCAGTAAAAGTAGAATCTGCTAAAACTAAAGATGCTGCTGCGATCGTTAATAAACTAAATAAAAGAGATTTATTGATTGTTGTTGACCAATTTGATGACAATACATACCTTGCGTTTAGAAATATTAAAAATTGTTATGTGATAGAAAAATCAGAATTAAATGCTTATGCGATGGCTGCTTTTCATTCAGTATTGATTGAAAAAGCTGTAGTTGATAGCTTAATAGCATAGGAAAAGGGTAAAATATGGCAGATATTACAGATATCAAATCGATCCTTTATACGGAAAAAACAATTGCACTTCAAGAAAATGGTGTAATAGTTGTTCAAACAAGTCCTAAAATGACTAAAAATGGATTAAAAGAGGTATTTAAAGAATATTTTGGAGTAACACCAAAAAATATAAATTCTTTAAGACAAGATGGTAAAGTTAAAAGATTTAAGGGAAGAGTTGGACAAAGAGCCGATTTCAAAAAATTCTATGTTACATTACCAGATGGTGCGCAAATAGCGAACCTATCGGCATAAGGAAGTAAAGATGGCAATTAAAAAATTTAGACCAATTACACCTGCTAGAAGATTTATGAGTGTTATGGATACTTCAGATATTACTTCTAAACCAACAGTAAGATCATTACTTGTAAAAGTAAAAGCAACTGCTGGAAGAAATAATAACGGAAGAATCACATCAAGACATAAAGAAGCTGGTGCAAAAAAGAATTATAGAATTATTGATTTTAAAAGAAATAAATTTGATGTTCCAGGAACAATTTCAACTGTTGAGTATGATCCATACAGAAACTGTAGAATTTGTCTTGTAACTTATGTAGATGGAGAAAAAAGATATATTCTTCAAGCAAGTGGTATGAAAGTTGGTGATAGTGTTCAAGCTGCAATTAGTGGACTTGATATCAAAACTGGTAATGCAATGCAACTTATGAATATCCCAGTAGGAACAATGGTACATAATATTGAGTTAAGTCCAGGACATGGTGGTCAAATTGCTAGATCTGCTGGTGGATATGCACAAGTTATGGGAAGAGAAGACAAATATGTAATCATGAGATTACCAAGTGGAGAAATGAGAAAAGTTCTTGGTGTTTGTATGGCTACAATTGGTATAGTTGGAAATGAAGATTACTCAAATATGGTAATTGGAAAAGCTGGTAGAGCTAGACATATGGGAATTAGACCACAAACTAGAGGATCTGCGATGAACCCAATCGATCACCCACACGGTGGAGGAGAAGGTAAAACTGGTCCAGGTAGACATCCTGTTACTCCATGGGGTATGCCAACTAAAGGTTATAAAACTAGAAAGAAAAAAGCTAGTGATAAACTAATTATCTCAAAAAGAAAGAAATAAGGGTAAGTAATGGCAAGAAGTATTAAAAAAGGTCCATTTGTTGATGCTCATTTATCAAAAAAAGTGGCTAAGGCTATAGAGACTAATGACAAAAAACCAATTAAAACTTGGTCAAGAAGAAGTACGATTTTACCAACTATGATTGGATTAACTTTTACTGTGCATAATGGAAGAAATTTCGTTCCGGTAATTATTACTGAAAATCATATCGGTTATAAATTAGGTGAATTTGCACCAACTAGAACATTTAAGGGACACAAAGGTTCTGTTCAAAGAAAGGTAGGTTAATCAATGAGTAAAGCAACATTGAAATTTATTAGACTTTCTCCTATTAAAGCTAGATTGATAGCTAGAGAAGTACAAGGTATGAATGCTGAAGTAGCTATCGCTTCTTTAGAATTTACTCCAAACAAAGCAGCTGGAATTATTGCAAAAGTTATCGCTTCAGCTGTTGCAAATGCTGGTCTTGAATCAGAAGATGCAATTGTAACAAGCTGTAGAGTTGATAAAGGTCCAGTTCTTAAGAGATTTACTCCACGAGCTAGAGGAAGTGCATCACCTAAGCATAGACCTACTGCACACATTTATGTTGAAGTAGCTGCAATAGAAGGAGATAAATAATATGGGTCAAAAAGTTAATCCAATTGGACTAAGATTAGGTATCAATAGAAACTGGGAAAGCAGATGGTTTCCAAGTTTTGACAAAATGCCTGCTAATATAGCTGAAGATGATAAAATCAGAAAATATGTAAAAAAAGAACTTTATTATGCTGGAATAGCACAAACTGTAATTGAAAGAACTGCTAAAAAAGTAAGAGTTACTATCGTTGCTGCAAAACCAGGTATCATAATTGGTAAAAAAGGTGCGGATGTAGAAAAGATTAAAAGTAGTCTTGCTGCATTAGTTGGAAAAGAGATTGCTGTAAATATTAAAGAAGAGAGAAAACCTTTCCTTTCTGCTCAATTAGCTGCTGAAAATGTTGCACAACAACTTGAAAGAAGGGTTGCATTTAGAAGAGCTATGAAAAGAGTTATGCAAAATGCAATTAAAGCTGGAGCAAAAGGGATTAAAGTTTCTGTTTCTGGAAGACTTGGTGGAGCTGAAATGGCTAGAACTGAGTGGTATTTAGAAGGAAGAGTTCCATTACATACATTAAGAGCAAAAATTGATTATGGTTTTGCTGAAGGTCATACAACTTATGGTTGTATCGGTATTAAAGTTTGGATATTCAAAGGTGAAGTACTTGCAAAAGGGATTCAACCAGAAAGAGCTGAAGAGTCTGAGAAAAAACGAAGACCAAGTAAACCAAGAAGAGGTAACTAATTATGTTAATGCCTAAAAGAACTAAATACAGAAAAGTAATGAAGGGTCGAAATAGAGGAAATGCTATGAGAGGGTGTGAACTTTCTTATGGTACTATTGGACTAAAAGCTTTAGAACATGGAAGAATAGATTCAAGACAAATTGAAGCTGCAAGGATTGCAATGACAAGAAAAGTAAAAAGAACTGGTAAAGTTTGGATTACTGTTTTCCCTGCAAAACCATTAACTGCAAAACCTCTTGAAACTAGGATGGGTAAAGGTAAAGGAAGTGTTGATAAATGGGTAATGAACATTAAGCCAGGTAGAATTTGTTTTGAGATGGCTGGTGTTGAAGAATCATTAGCAAGAGAAGCATTAACTTTAGCTCTTCATAAATTACCATTTAAAACAAAAATTGTAACATTAGAGGCGCAAAATGATATATTCTGATTTAAATACTAAGAGTTTAGAAGAACTAAAAGGTTTATTAAAAGAGAAAAAGGTGTTATTGTTTGAACTTAGAGCAAAGTTAAAAACAATGCAATTAACTAACACAAGTGAATTAAAGCTAGTTAAAAAAGATATAGCTAGAATTCAAACTGCTATAACTGCAGTTAGTGCAAACTAAGGATAAGAATATGAATTCACATAAAAGAGAAATTCAAGGTGTTGTGGTTAAAAGATCTGGAGACAAAACAGTTTCAGTACTTGTTACAAGAAAAGTTTTACACCCAAAATACCACAAAACTGTAAAAAGATTCAAAAAATATTTAGTTCATGATGAAAAAAATGAAGTAAATGTTGGTGATACGATTTCTGCTGTTGAGTGCAGACCATTATCTAAAACTAAATCTTTTAGATTAAAAACAATAATTTCTGCGGGAGTTAACTAATGATTCAAAGTTTTACTAGATTAAATGTAGCTGACAACAGTGGTGCTAAAGAGATTATGTGTATCAAAGTTTTAGGTGGTTCTAAAAGAAGATATGCGACAGTTGGTGATGTAATCGTGGCTTCAGTTAAAAAAGCTGTTCCACATGCTCCAAAAATTAAAAGAGGTCAAGTTGTTAAAGCTGTTATCGTTAGAACTCATAAAGAGGTTCAAAGAGAAAATGGATCTTTAATTAGATTTGATGATAATGCAGCTGTTATTATAGATGCAAAAAGAGAGCCAATTGGAACGAGAATTTTTGGACCAGTTGCGAGAGAAGTAAGATATGGTGGATTTATGAAAATAGTTTCACTTGCTCCGGAGGTATTATAATGGCAACGAAGTATAAAATTAAAAAAGGTGATACTGTAAAAATTATCGCTGGTGATGATAAAGGGAAGGTAAGCGAAGTTTTAGCTGTTTTTCCAAAAGTTGGAAAAGTAATCGTTAAAGATTGCAAAATAGCTAAAAAAACTGTTAAACCTGATCAAGAAAAAAACCCTGATGGTGGTTTTATAAATAAAGAGATGCCAATTGATATCTCTAATGTATCAAAAGTAGAAGGTGAATAATATGGCAGCTAGATTATTTGACAGATATAAAAATGAAATCAAACCTGTTTTAGAAGCAGAGTTTCAACAAAATAAAATGTTAACTCCAGCATTAGAGAAAGTAACAATTTCTGTAGGTGCTGGTGAAGCTATGAAAGATACAAAATTAATGCAAAATATTAATGATACTATCTCTTTAATAGCTGGTCAAAAAGCAGTTACTATCGTATCTAAAAAATCTGTTGCAGGATTTAAAGTAAGAGAAGGTATGCCTGTAGGTATAAAAGTTACACTTAGAGGGGAAAGAATGTACCATTTTATGGATAAACTTTGTACAATTGCACTTCCAAGAGTAAAAGACTTTAGAGGAGTTGATAGAACAGGTTTTGATGGACATGGTAACTTTAACTTTGGTCTTGACGAGCAATTGATGTTCCCTGAGGTTGAGTATGATAACATTATTAAAACTCACGGAATGAATATTTCTATAACTACTACAACAGATAGTGATGAGCAATCATTTAGATTGTTAGAACTTCTTGGTGTACCGTTTACTAAAGGGGGAAGAGCATAATGGCAAAGAAAGCAATGATATTAAAAGCAGCTAAACCTGCTAAGTTTTCTACTAGAGCTTACACAAGATGTTCTATTTGTGGAAGACCACACTCTGTATATAGAGACTTTGGTCTTTGTAGAGTATGTTTAAGAAAAATGGCTAATGAGGGTTTAATTCCTGGTATTAGAAAAGCTAGTTGGTAATATAAAAAATAAAAGAAAGAGGATAAGCCCATGATGAATGATTTAATCGCAGACGCAATAACTCGAATCAGAAATGCTGCTATGAGAAAGTTAGAGTTCACTACTCTAATTCACTCAAACACAGTTGAAGCAGTTATGAATGTTTTAAAACAAAAAAACTATATCGAAAGCTACAATGTTGAAGATTTAGGAAATAATAAAAAAGCTATCAAGGTAGTTTTAAAATATGATGATAATGAAAAAAGTGTTATCAATGAAGTAAAAAGAGAATCTAAACCAGGAAGAAGAATGTATAAAGCTGCTTCTGAGTTAAAAAACTTTAAAAATGGATATGGAACAATCGTAGTTTCTACTAACAAAGGTGTTATAAGTAATGATGAGGCTTATAAACTTAATGTTGGTGGCGAAGTACTTTGTTCTATATGGTAAGGAGCTAAACTATGTCAAGAATTGGAAAATTACCTATTGCAATACCTGCAGGTGTTGAAGTTTCTGTAAATGGTTCAGTTGTAGTTATCAAAAAAGGTAGCAATGTTGTTGAGTTAGATACACACAATAGAGTTGGAATTGATGTTACTGAAGGTAATGTCGTATTCTCTTTAAAAGGTGAAGAAGCTCAAGATAAAGCTTTCTGGGGAACTTATAGAGCTTTAACTGCAAATGCTATTACTGGTTTAGTTACAGGTTTCTCTAAATCTTTAGAAATCAATGGTGTTGGTTATAAAGCTGCTGTAAAAGGTGATATATTAGAGTTACAACTTGGATATTCACACCCTATCAATTTTGATATCCCAGCTGGTATTGAAATTAGTGTTGAAAAAAACATAATCAATGTAAAAGGTAGTAGCAAACAACAAGTTGGTCAAGTTGCTGCAATAATTAGAGGCTTTAGAAAACCAGAACCATACAAAGGTAAAGGTGTTAAGTATTCTGATGAGAAAATCATTAGAAAAGCCGGAAAAACTGCTAAGAAATAAGGTGTAACTATGAGTAGAGAAAAAGATTTAGCAAAAAAAATTGCTTTAAGAATAAAAAGAAAAAAAAGAGTTAGAGCTAATATTTCTGGTACAGCTATTAAACCAAGAGTATCGATTTTTAAATCTAACAAATACATTAGTGCACAAGCTATCAACGATGTTGAAGGTAGAACTTTAGCAGCAGTTAGCTCACAAACTATGGGTTTAGGTGGAAATAAAGAGGGTGCTGTAAAAGTTGCAGCTGAGTTTGCTTCTAAGTTAAAAGCAGCTGGTATTGAAACAGTTGTTTATGATAGAAACGGGTATCTTTATCATGGTGTTGTTGCAGCATTTGCTGACGCATTAAGAGAAAATGGTATTAAATTATAAGGATTAATGATGGCAGTAAATAGAGAAGATTTTCAAGAAGCAATCGTTAAAATCGGAAGAGTAACAAAAGTTGTAAAAGGTGGAAGAAGATTCAGATTTACAGCTTTAGTTGTTGTTGGAGATAAAAACGGTACAGTAGGTTTTGGAACAGGAAAAGCAAAAGAAGTTCCAGATGCTATTAAAAAAGCTTTAGATGATGCATTCAAAAGCTTAGTGACAGTTTCTATAAAAGGAACTACAATTGCACATGATATTGAACACAAATATAATGCAAGTAAAATTTTATTAAGACCAGCTTCAGAAGGAACTGGACTAATCGCTGGAGGAGCTGCAAGACCTGTTCTTGAGCTTTCTGGAGTTAAAGATATTATTGCAAAATCTTTAGGTTCAAATAATCCAAATAACCTTGTACAAGCTACAGTTGAAGCTTTAGCAAGAATAAAAGGATAAGAATATGATATTAGAAAATTTAAAACCAGCTTGCGGAAGCACAAAAGCTCCTAAAAGAAAAGGTAGAGGTCAAGGAAGCGGTAACGGTAAAACTGCTGGAAAAGGTAATAAAGGTCAAAAAGCTAGATCTGGATACAATGTAAAAAGAGGTTTCGAAGGTGGTCAACAACCACTAGCAAGAAGACTTCCTAAAGTTGGATTTGTATCAAGAGTAGTTAAACCATATACAATTAATGTTGAAAAAGTAACTGCAATTACTGAATTACCAGAAATTACAGTTGAATCAATTAGATCTGTATATAAATTATCAAAAACTGTTGTAAAAGTAAAACTTATTGGTGCAACAGCTAAAAATTTAAGTGCTAAGATTAAAGACGAAAACGTTACAACTACTGGAAAATAATTATGAGTAAAGATCTAGTAAATAAGATTCTTATTACATTAGGCTTTATTTTTCTTTACAGACTACTGGCATATGTGCCAGTACCTGGAGTTAATATTGATGTAGTTAAAGAGTTCTTTGATTCAAATGCAAACAATGCATTAGGTCTTGTAAATATGTTTAGTGGAAATGCAGTTGAAAGACTAAGTATTATCTCACTAGGAATTATGCCTTACATTACAGCTTCAATTATTATGGAGCTTCTAGCAGCAACTTTCCCAGCACTTGGTAAAATGAAAAAAGAGAGAGATGGGATGCAAAAATATATGCAAATCATCAGATATACAACTATTGTTATTACATTGATTCAATCAATTGGAGTATCTATTGGTCTTAATTCATTAACTGGACAAAATGGGCAAGCAGCAATTTCTATTGATATGAATACATTTATTGCAGTTTCAGCTATTTCAATGCTTACAGGAACAATGCTTTTAATGTGGATAGGTGAGCAAATAACTCAAAGAGGTATAGGAAATGGTATTTCA
>RRZU010492140.1_pt1 | contig 20948 bp, 21 predicted proteins | sample 2165561 | NCBI WGS metagenome assembly RRZU01 (sample SAMN10456909, study PRJNA506462) | wastewater metagenome | isolation source: wastewater sludge | place: USA: Moscow, Idaho | reverse complement strand
TCGCAGGTGAAAGTAAAATAATCATTGGATTAAAGTCTCATACATGGCTTCATTAAAACCAACCAAGACACCATGTTCACCAATGAGTAAAGGTCTTTTAATGAGTTTACCATCTGTCGCAAGCAGTGCAATTTGTTCCTTGTCACTCATGGTTTTAAGTCTATCTTTTAAGTTGAGTTCACGATACATAAGACCGGTCACATTAAAAAAGCGCTTGATGGGAAATCCAGATTCTAAAATCCATTTTGTGAGTTCTTCTTCTTTTGGATTTTCAGTCATGATATCTCTGAATTCATATTCAATACTGTGTTCATTTAAATATTTCTGTGCTTTTTTGCATGTTGAGCAACGGTCCCAACCAATAAATATGGGTTTTGTCATATATCCTCCTAGTTTACGTCAAAGACTTCCCCGACCTCTGGAACTTTTCCATTGTCATCATCTAATCTGTTGATGAAGTCATAAGGGTTTTGTTCGATGATGGGGAATGTGTTGTAGTGAATGGGAATAACCAGTTGTGGTTTGAGAAGCTCAGCTGCTTTCACCGCATCACCAATACCCATGGTATAGTGATCACCAATGGGAATAAAGGCAGCGTCTACGGGTCCAATAAGACTCATATCAGAAAACAGGGCTGTGTCTCCTGCGTGATAAACTTTGGATGCGCCATCATCAATCACAAATCCACCTGCTAAACCAAGAGGTACGTTGGTACCATCTTCTTCGTTATAACTGGAACTGTGCCATGCAGGTGTCATTTTTACGGAACCAAATGGGAAAAAGGCGGTACCGCCTACATTCATGCCCACGGTTTCAACACCAAATTGACTGAGATAATCTGCCAGTTCAACCATAGCGATGATGGTTGCGTTATTATTTTTCGCAATTTCTACGGCTTCTCCCACATGATCATTGTGTGCATGGGTTAATAAGACGTAGTCTACCTTAACTTTATCTGCTTCTAAATCGCAAGCTGTATTGCCATTGATAAAGGGGTCAATGATTAAAGTATAATCGTTAATGGTTTCAATCATGACGACTGAATGTGCATGCCAAGAACATTTCATAAGTATCCACTCCTTACATTTACTATTATACCTTAAATAATATGTGATACAATAAGGCAAGGGTGATGATATGGAAATTAGAATTTTAGACTTTTTACAAACATTACGAACGCCATTTTTAGACAAGTTTTTTAGTATATTTACATTACTTGGTAATCGTGGTGAAATATGGATCTTAATTTTTATTGTTTTATTCTTCAATAAAAAGACAAAAAGTGTGGCTATTTATGGTTTTATTGCGCTTGTTTTATCAGCGCTCAGTATTGAAGTAATCATCAAACCGATCATACAAAGACCCAGACCTTTTGTGGCAAATCCACTGATAGAATTATTAATTAAAGAACCCTTTGGATATTCCTTTCCATCAGGTCATGCCACAAGTTCATTTGCGGCAGCATTTTTCTTATATCTAAATAAAGTAAAGTATCGTACAATTTATTTACTGCTTGCGATACTGATGGCATTTTCAAGACTTTATGTCTATGTGCATTATCCAAGTGATGTACTTGTGGGAATGTTACTTGGGATGTTGATTGCCTTAGGTGTCAATAAACAAATGAAAAAAGACAAGAAAATAACTTTAAACTAAATTGAACTGTGCTAAAATAGACACAGTAGGAGGAATTTACATGAGAATATTAGTTACAGGTGGAGCCGGTTATATTGGCAGTCATACTTGCGTTGAACTGTTGAATGAAGGCCATGAGGTCATCGTCTTAGATAATTTATACAATGCATCTGAAATTGCATTAGAAAGAGTTAAACACATTACAGGTAAAGACTTAACCTTTTATGAAGTAGATTTACTGGACAAAGAAAAGGTCAATGAAGTCTTTGAAAAAGAAGAAATTGATGCGGTGATTCACTTTGCAGCTTTAAAAGCCGTGGGTGAGTCAGTAGAAAAACCCTTAATGTATTATGAAAATAACATTACAGGAACACTTAACTTATGTGAAGTGATGCAAAAACATGATGTTAAAAACATCGTATTCAGTTCATCCGCTACAGTATACGGATCACCTGATGTGGTGCCCATTACTGAGGATGCACCTTTATCAACCACAAACCCATATGGTTCAACAAAACTCATGATGGAACAAATCCTTCAAGATTTACATGTGGCAGATCCTGAATGGAATGTGGTTATCTTAAGATACTTCAACCCAATTGGTGCCCATGAATCAGGTTTAATTGGAGAAGATCCAAAAGGCATTCCCAATAACTTAGTACCCTACATTACACAAGTTGCGGTGGGTAAATTAAAAGCCTTATCCGTATTTGGAGATGACTATGATACTCCTGATGGTACCGGTGTGCGTGATTATATTCATGTGGTTGACTTAGCTGTAGGTCATGTGGATGCATTAAATCGATTAAATCCAAATGATGGTGTTTCCATATATAATCTGGGTACAGGAAAAGGGTATTCAGTGCTTGAAATGGTAAGTGCTTTCTCAGAAGTTGTAGGAAAAGAAATTCCTTATATCATTAAAGAAAGAAGAGCAGGGGATATTGCGACTGTTTATGCTGAACCTACAAAAGCGAAAGAAGAAATTGGCTGGGTTGCAAAAAGAGACCTCAAAACCATGTGTGAAGACTCATGGCGCTGGCAAAGTAATAACCCTAAGGGGTATGAATCCTAAAAAAAACAAGGCTCGTTACTGAGTCTTGTTTTTTTGTCTGTATTGACTGGGTGAAACCCCAATCTCTTTTTTAAAGTATTGTGAGAAATAAGAAGATGTTCCAAATCCAACAATATTCGAAATTTGTGAGATGGAAAGGTCGGTTGTGGATAAAAGTTTTCTGGCCTCTTTCAATCTTTTTGTGAGTAAGTATTCAATGGGTGAGACCCCTGAATATTTTTTAAATTCATGAGAGAGATAATATTTATTTAAGAAAGTTAATTCAGAGAGTTTGTCGAGTGTGATGTTTTCTCTAAAGTGAATGTTGAGGTAGTTTTCAATAAAGACACAATCCTTATTGATGTTTGGATCTTCTTCATAGACTCTCAGTTCCGCAACGGTTCGCCTGATCACATTCATAATCAGAATTTTTAAAAGATATTCTACAATTAAAGTATTAAACATTTCTTTTGCGGAAATTTCATTAACGATTGCGCGGATATAGAATAAGATCTCATGTTTGAATTCTTCATAGTTATGAATGGAGTATCCAAGATCATCATTGTCATTTAAAAACTCAATCCCTTCAATTCCCAAAACAATGTATTCTAATGGATCTTCTCGATCACTAAACTCAGTGTGGAGTGTATTGGCGTTGATGATGATCATATCATCTTCCCTTACAGGGATATAATCTTGTTCGCCAAACTGGAACTCACCTTTTCCTTTTACAACATAAAAAAGCTCCGTAAATGCATGAGAGTGAAGTGTTGAGTGCCAATCGACATCAAACTTAGAGCTGTCAACATATCTAAATTTAACCTTTGATAAGATATTTTTCATAATATCACCTACAAAGTATTATACCAACTTTGTCTAAAATTTGATATATCTATTGTTATGTTGGTACTTTTGAATTTTCTTTTACAAAAGCGTTATCATTTGGGCTATAATAATAATTAAATGGATGAGAGGAAACATTAATGGAACAGAAAATACAAGATATCGCTTCTCAGTTTAATTTTGAAGGCGATTATCAAAGTAAACAGCCATACGGAAGTGGCCATATCAACGATACATTCAAATTAACTTACACAGGTGGCGATTATATCCTACAGAGAATCAACACCAACATTTTCACAAAACCTTATGAACTGATGGACAATGTTGTTAAGGTGACAGAATTTCTAAAAGAAAAAATAGCACAAGATGGGGGTGATCCAAAACGTGAAACAATGAATGTCATTCTCACAAAAGACAATGGCAATTTATTTGAAACCAGTGAAGGTGAAATTTGGCGCGCTTATGATTTTGTGCCTAATACTATATCTTATGACCTGATCGAAAACCCAGAAGACTTTAAAGCCAGTGGTGTTGCGTTTGGAAAATTCCAAAAACAATTACAGAACTTCCCAATTGAAACATTAAACTTTACAATTGATAATTTCCACCACACACCATCACGTTTTGAAAACTTCTTACGTGTTTTAAAAGAAGATTCGCAAGATCGCGCAAAAACATGTCAAGAAGAAATCAACATGATTTTAAAAGAAGAAGACTTTGTGCATACATTATGGAACCACCATCATAATGGTGATTTAAAACTCAAAGTAACCCACAATGATACAAAATTGAATAATGTTTTATTTGACAAAGAAACCAATGAAGCCATCTGTATTGTGGATTTAGATACTGTCATGCCAGGATTTGCATTAGATGACTTTGGTGATTCAATTCGTTTTGGGGCAAGTACTGCTTTAGAAGATGAAAAAGATTTAGACAAAGTAAACTTTGACATTGATCTTTTCGAAGTCTATGTTCAAGGGTTCTTAGAAGGTGCAGATGGATCACTGACTAATTTAGAAATTGAACTTTTCCCAGTAGGAGCGAAAATGTTGACACTTGAAACAGCCATTCGTTTCTTAACAGATTATTTAGAAGGCGATGTTTACTTTAAAACAGACTATGATGATCACAACTTAGTGCGTGCTAAAACACAACTGAAGCTTGTATCTGATATGAATAACAATTGGGATGTCATGAATGATATCGTAAATAACCACAAATAGTACAGTAATGTACTATTTTTGTTTATTCGATGAAAAAGCAAGAAAACACTAGCATTGAACAACTTTACTAATGTAAACCGCTTTCACTTTTGTTTATAATGTAAGTACCTTAAGGAGGAAGAAATAGTATGAAAAAATTACTCGCAGTACTATTAGTTGGATTATTAGTATTAACAGGTTGTTCTTCAAATAATGGTGGCGAAACGCCAGAAGAACCATCAGGAAATTTAGTTATTTATGGATTAGACGGCGGATATGGCCGTGAAGGATGGGAAGCAGTGGTTGCTGCATTCGAAGAAGAATTCGGTATTGAAGTAGAACTCAAATTAGAGAAAAACATTGCTGAAATCTTACGTCCTAAATTACAAGCTGACGAAGCACCAGATGTAGTTTATTTGGCAGTAGGTTCAGAAGGTGGCGTAACGGACACACTTATTGCTGAAGAAGCACTTGTAAATATCAACGATTTATTAGACATGAAAGTTCCAGGCGAAGATGTCACAGTTAAAGAAAAAGTAATCCCAGGATTCTTTGATTCAAACCGTGTACGTCCATTAGCAGACGGAAACTTATACTTAACACCACACTTCTACTCACCACTTGGACTATTCTATAACAAGAGTCTATTTGCTGATAAAGGTTGGGAACTACCAAACACATGGGATGAGTTCTTTGCATTAGCAGACAAAGCAAAAGCAGAAGGCATTGCAACATTCACATACCCAACAGCTGGATACTTTGATGGATTCTTCTCATCACTTCTAAACTCATTAGTAGGACCTGAAGTTTACAACAAACTCATGGCATATGACTTAGATGCATGGAAAACAGATGAAGTTAAAGCAGCATTTGAATTAGTAGGAAAAATTGCAGAATACACACACGAAAACACAGTTGCACAAGCAAACGGTGAAGGATTCCAAAAGAATCAATTACTCGTAATGGAAAACGAAGCACTCTTTGTTCCTAACGGTACATGGTTACCAGGTGAAATGGCTGGCGCATTAGAAGATGGACTTGAAGGCAATGTCGATCCAAACTTTGCATGGGGCTTAGCACCAATTCCAGCATCAGACTTAGGCGACAAATATTCTTCAACATTTACTGAAGAAGCATTTATACCAGCAGGCGCAAAAAATGTTGACAATGCTAAACTATTCTTATCATTCATGTATACAGATAAAGCCGCAAAACTATTCTATGACAATGGTGGCGCAGTTCAACCAATCGTTGGCAGTGATTCAATCATTCCTAAAGACGATGACAACCAAATCTACTACGGCATCTACAATGACGGTGTGAAGAGTAACACTGTAGGATTTGCAGCAGCAGAAAAAGTTGAAGGCGTTGTACTAGGCGATGTTCTATATGAAAACGTAAACGCAGTCGTAAACGGCGACAAGACAGTCGATGCATGGTACGCAGAAGTACTAGACGCAATTGCTAAATTTAACTAAATAGCATTTGAATAACACATAACGGTGGGCGCAAGTTCACCGTTATTTTATCAAAGAGGTGAAATCAATGAACAGAAAAAAACAAGAAAGACACTTTGTCTTCTTATCATTAGCACCTGCAATCATTTTAATCGGACTATTTGTGATGTACCCAACAATCAATATCTTTGTGATGTCTTTATATAAATGGGGCGGACTGAGCGCAAACAAAACGTTTGTGGGATTGAATAACTTTAAAATACTCATACAGGATCAAAATTTTATTCAATCTTTCCAAAACACTTTACTCTTGATTGTCGTGGTCACAATCTTTACCTTTGCCTTTGCGATCTTCTTCGCAAACGTATTGGTACGAGACAATGTTAAAGGTAAAAATATCTTTAGAGTTATCTTTTATATCCCAAATATCTTATCCGTTGCTGTTATTTCCGCAGTCTTTGCGCAAATATATGCTGTTGATGCAGGCGGGTTATTAAACTCAATCATCAGAATCTTCAAACCAGACACATGGAAAAATATTCAATTCTTAGGAGACAGCAGTATCATACTCTTCTCAATTTCTGGTGCCATGATTTGGCAAGCCATTGGTTATTATATGGTTATGTATATGGCAAGTATCAGTTCAATATCAGAACACTTATATGAAGCAGCCGATATTGAAGGCGCATCAAAAATGCACCAATTCTTCAATATTACACTGCCTTTAATTTGGGAAAACATCAGAACCACACTGACATTCTTTGTCATTTCAACCATCAATATGGCGTTCCTATTCGTGAAGGTCTTAACCGGTGGTGGACCCAGTGGATCTAGTGAAGTATTCTTAAGTTACTTATACAAACAAGCTTATAACAACGCATCTTATGGTTATGGTATGGCCATTGGGGTTGTCGTCTTCTTATTCTCATTTGCGATGGCCGCAGCACTGAATAAGGTTACAGAGCGCGACACCATTCAAATGTAAGGAGCACAACATGAAAAATAGAAATATCAATTTTTATAAAATGTTTGTATATGTTGCACTCACTGCACTGGCAGTTTCCATTGTTGTACCACTGGGCTGGGTGTTCTTAGCATCCATTAAAACCAATGCGGAGTTCTATGGTAATCCTTGGGCCTTACCTAAAGGGTTTCACTGGCAAAACTTTGTGGAAGCATTCAATAAAGCCAAAATGGGCGATTACTTTATCAACTCAATTATCGTAACCGCAATGGCAATTGTCATCTTGCTTGTTGTAGCTTTACCCGCAGCCTATGTATTAGCGCGTTTCAATTTCAAATCAAAGAAACTTGCGAACATGATGATTATGGCCGGACTCTTTATCAACGTAAACTACATCGTTGTCCCCATCTTCTTGATGTTACTGGATTGGAATAAAAAGGCTAAAGCCCTTTTTGGTTTCGCAAATCTATTCATCAACAACAGACTGATGCTGGCGATTGTTTATGCTGCAACAGCGTTACCTTTTACCATATATTTACTGGTAGGGTATTTCAAAACACTACCACGCGCATTTGAAGAAGCTGCATGGATTGATGGTGCATCACACTTTGAAACGATGACTAAAATTATGATTCCCATGGCAAAACCAAGTATTGTAACGATTATTCTATTCAACTTCCTCTCATTTTGGAATGAATATATTATCGCTTTAACAATCATGCCAGGTGACAAAAAGACATTGCCAGTAGGACTTGTGAACCTACAACAAGCAGCCCGTGGTGCGGCAACACCAGGTCCACTTTATGCAGGACTTGTGATTGTAATGTTACCAACCTTGATCCTATATATCTTGGTACAAAAACAATTAACAGAAGGGATGACACTTGGAGGTATTAAAGAATAAAATGACGAAAAAAATTACAGGAAGACTGACACTTCCAGCTGAACTCAACTTTATTGAAGAAACAAAAGAACTCTTAGACAAATGGGGCGCAGATGCCATCCGTGATAGTGATGGCACAGATCTTGATGCAGAGTTATTAAACTTAGGTGTCACTAACTATTCAAAATATTTTGTGACACGTGGTGATAATGAATTTGCGCTTAACCACATGGAAGAAGCCCAACAACTCTTTGTAAGATCTGATTATCACACCGCAACAGAAGAAACATTAACCTTTGAATTTATGACTGGTTTCTTGGAAGAACAAATCATTCCAGATTTCAACCATGATCCAAAAGAATGGTGGCAAGTTCATAACAGGACAACCGGTGAACTTGTGGATGTGAAGGACTGGTCCATTGATGAAAAAGCACTGACCGTTACCATCCAAAACACAACACCATTCCATGAATATACGGTAAATATCTTAACGTATATGATCTGGGATCCAACACAAATGTATAACCACATTACCAATGACTGGGGCGATAAGCCACATGAAATCCCATTTGATGTAAGACAACCCAAATCAAATGCACACATGAAAACAAAATTAAAAGCATGGCTTGAAGCAAACCCTAAAACTGATGTGGTTCGCTTCACAACCTTCTACTACCACTTTACATTATTCTTCAATGACAAACGGAAAGAAAAATTCGTAGACTGGTTTGGCTATGGATCCAGTGTTTCTCCACGTGCTTTAGAAGCATTTGAAGAAGAATATGGATACAAACTTTATGCTGAAGATTTCATTGTGGAAGGGGCATACAACTCAACTTTTATGCCACCCACACAAGCCTATAAAGATTACTTAGATTTTCAACAACGCTTCGTAACACAAGAAGCCAAAGAACTGGTTGACCTTGTACATGAATATGATAAAGAAGCCATCATGTTCTTAGGCGATAACTGGATTGGTACAGAACCATACGGAAAGTATTTCAAAGACATCGGTATAGATGCGGTCGTGGGAAGTGTTGGTGGTGGATTAACCATGAGACTCATTTCAGATATTCCACATGTGAAATATACAGAAGGACGCTTCTTACCATACTTTTTCCCTGATACATTCTATGAAGGCAATGACCCAACCATTGAAGGTGTTGAAAACTGGATTACCGCAAGACGTGCCATTATGAGAAAACCACTCTCACGTATTGGTTATGGTGGCTATCCAAGTCTTGCTTATAAATTCCCTGAGTTTGTAGATTTTGTATCTGAAACAGCAGATGAATTTAGAGAAATTATTTCCAACATTGAAAACAAAACGGTTCACTCACGTGCTAAAGTTGCGATTTTAAATGCTTGGGGAAAACTCAGAACATGGCAAGCATTCATGGTTGCACATGCTTTACACTATAAACAAATCTATTCATACCTTGGCGTGTTAGAGTCACTCTCAGGACTTGATGTTGATGTTGAATTTATTTCTTTTGAAGATATTGAAAATGGAATTCCTGAAGATATTGATGTGATTATCAATGCAGGAGATGCTCATACTGCCTTTTCAGGTGGTGATGTCTGGAATGATCCAAAATTGAGTGCTACCATTCGTAAATGGGTTCATGAAGGTCATGGATTCATTGGTGTGGGAGAGCCCAGTGCCTATCATAAGGGTGGTCGCTTCTTCCAGTTAGCTGATGTCTTGGGTGTGGATAAAGAACTTGGTTTCACATTATCAACAGACAAATACTTCTTTGATGTTAAGGAAAATCACTTTATTACGCAGGATTTAGAAGGTGATTTTGTGTTTGGTGAACAAGTGAATAATACATATTCTGTTTATGAAGATACAGAGATTCTTGCGATGGATAATGAAAACATCACACTCAGTGCTCATGATTATGGAAAGGGCCGTGGTATCTATATGATGGGGCTGCCATACAGTCATGAAAACACACGCATCTTAAGTCGCGCAATTTTCTATGCGATGCGTAAAGAAGATGACTTTGAGAAGTTTACTTCAACAAATATCCATACTGAACTGAACGTTTATCCACAAAGTAAAAAAGTTGCATTACTGAATAATACCAATGAAAAACAAACAACTGATGTTTATAATGGTAATGGGGATGCACAAACCGTTACTTTAAAACCTGCAGAAATTAAGTGGGGTGAACTCAATGAAACAACACTTGAGATTGATTTTTAATATTGCCTTATTCTTTGTAGGGATATGGCTTGTGATTTCAAACGTAAGACCTGTCGGTGTTGCACCACTTGGTAAAATGATATTGGGGTTGGGATGTTTACTTGTACTTCTTTATCGCTATAACAAACGCTATACCTAAAAGAAAAAAGACCCTGATTTACTCCTTAATCAAGGTCTTTTTGCGTCGCTGTCTTTCTGATCATCAGATAAAACAGTAACATAATTAAAAATGTAATCCCCATAATAATATAAAAACCATATTCATTATAAAGGCCAGGCATATTCACAAAGTTCATCCCGTAAATACCAGAAAGCATGCTGACAGGTGTTGCCAGAAAAGCAAGAACTGTTAATTTATTAATGGTGTTGTTGGTCTTTTCTGCGATCAATGAATTATATAAGTTCAATAAGTGGTTAACATAATCAACCAAGTGTTTGGCATAGTCGCTGTTATTTTTAACAAGCCCATCTAAGTGCGCAAGTTCATTATTTCTTTGTTGGACATTGAGCATGATGTATTGAATGCGTCTCATGTTTTTTTCTGCCATCATGGCATCATGCTTCATCATCGATAAGGAGTCTAAAGAAACATCTTTAAAGGATCCGGATGATAAGGAGTCTTCAAGTTCAATCAACATGTCTTCATAATCTGAGAAGATTGTATAAAACTCATCGAGTAAGTAATGTATGAATTCAGACAGAAAGTGTTCTCTATTGAAAAGACTTTCTAAAACGGGTCTCAATATATCTGTATCTTCAGTAATGAGGTATAGATCTTTTTCATTTTTAATGAAAATGATTTGGTTTGGTTTGAGATCATCTTCATAGAGATTAAAGGTATAGATATCACAGTCATTTTGATGAATAACCGGTCTTAAATTATTTTTTAAAAGCTTTTGATCAAAGGGTAAGTCTTTGACTTCGCTGTGTGTTAATAATGTAAATGTTAGGATGCCATCAACACTGACATCTTTTTTTAGCTTGAGCATGGGGACACCACCTTTTGTCTATTATACCAAAACAAAAAGAGCTTTACGCTCTATTTGTGTTAAAATATTCGAAATGTGCCATGTCTTTTCCAACACGGAGTTTTGATTTTCCAACAAGCTTTTCAGCATTGAAACGGTCCATCATGACGAGTGAATAGTTTTTATATAGTTTGATATCACCCACATCTTTTGGTTTGACGTTCAGAGTTTTGATGATTGCGCCAGCCAAGTTTTTGGGTTTGAGGTGATCTTTTCTTCCTAAAGAAACTTTAACGCCCACGTTTTGGTCGCCGCGGTTTGTGTTTTTAGGTTTTGCGAGTTTATCGATTTCTTCAAGGTCATAGTTTTCAAGTAAGTCTTGAACCATCTTGTTTGCCAGGACATAAGAGAGACCCACATCATTCAGTTGGTGTTTTGATTGTTCGATTAAGTCATCAACAAGATCAATTGCTAGTGGATGAATTTCTTCACCAATTGAATCCATAATATCTTTTGATTTATTTTGTAAGATATGTTTTTCAATATCCTTTTTAGATGGGAGTGCACGTTCTGTAATCTCTGATTTTGTGATCTTTTTGATTTGTGCAATTTGTTGGAGTTGGTTTCTTGTACTTGCAAGGGTGATGGATGTTCCATCTCTACCAGCACGTCCTGTTCGTCCAATTCTATGGATATAGTATTCGTTTGTTTGGGGTAGATCGTAGTTTACAACCAAATCAATCCCATCCACATCAATTCCACGTGCCGCTACATCAGTCGCCACTAAGATATTGAGTAAACCATCTCTGAATTCTTTTAAGACTGCAGTTCTTGTGTTTTGTGGCATATCACCATGTAATGCGTTGGCAGAGATGTTTTTAGAACGTAAGAGTGATGAAAGTTCATCGGCCATACGTTTTGTATTTGTAAAGACAATCACACGTTCTGGTGCATAATATTGTAATAAGACAAGTAAGGCTTCTTTCTTTTGTCTCATGTTAATATAGTAGAAGTACTGTTCGATTTGTGATGGTGACTTACTTTTACGTTTGATGTTGATAGTCTCAGGATTTTTTAAGAAATCGTTTGAAAGTTGTAAGATTTCTTTTGGCATGGTTGCTGAGAATAATGCCATTTGCTTGTGATCTGGTGTTTTTGAAAGAATGTTGACAATGTCATCATAGAACCCCATGTTGAGCATTTCATCCGCTTCATCAAGTACCACAAATTTTAAGTGTTTTAAAATTAGAGTACGACGTCTGATATGGTCTTGAATTCTTCCAGGTGTTCCAACCACGATGTTTGCACGTTTGAGTGCTTTGATTTGTCTTGGCATGGAGTCACCACCAAAGATGGTCGCAACAGAGATGCCTTTTTTAAATTGTGAGAGTTTTTCGATTTCAACCGCAATTTGCATCGCAAGTTCACGTGTTGGCGCAATGACCATGAGTTGTGGTACAGTTGAGTCTGTATCCATTTGCTCAAGTGCTGGAATTGAGAATGCTGCTGTTTTACCTGAACCTGTTTCAGATAAACCGATCACATCGCTTCCTTGTAACATTAAAGGGATTGCTTTTGATTGAATTTCTGTAGGTTGTGTATAGCCAACCTTGTCTATTGCTTGTTTCATTTCATTTGATAAATGTAGTTCGTTAAAATTATTCATTGATTGCTCCTTCATGAAAAAGACACTATTAAAACATGTCTTAAGTTTTTTAGTCCAAGCTGATTCAAAATGTCATCAGAAAAATAGTTACAATATCGCACAGATGAATTCGCAGTAACTAAAATCCCTCTTACAAGTTTCTCGCAAATTATAAATTCTATGCTCGCCCGACAATACTATGATTGTATCCATGTAGCTTTGCTACACATTTAATAGATGATCTATCTTGATAGATTCTTAAACCTTAGTAAGAATACGCTTTTTGAACATCAATGTCAACCAATACCCCTTAAATAAACCAAAGCATGATAAAATAAAGGCAATAAAAGGAAGTGTGACCATGGAATATATTGAAAAGTGTGAATTGACTACTTTATGTCTTGTTTATGACGAAGACAAAATCTTGGTTCAAAATCGTTTAAAAGAAGATTGGAAAGGGATCGTTTTACCAGGAGGACATGTTGATAAGGAAGAGTCTTTTGTAGAAGCCATCATCCGTGAAATTAAAGAAGAAACAAATCTAGATATCTATAATCCAAAACTTGTGGGCATTAAGCAGTTTCAAGAAAAGGGACATCGTTATATTACTTTTCTATTTAAGACAAATGAATTTGAAGGAAACTTGAAATCATCTGATGAAGGAGAAGTCATGTGGGTAAAAAGAAGTAATCTTCAGGATCTAGATCTAGTAGAAGACTTCATAGACTTACTGTCCGTTTTTGAAGATGATGATAAACAGGAATTTATGTATGTTGAAGCGGGTGAATCCTTTATCAAAAGAATCTTATGAATTTAGTGCATTAAGGTTTCAATCTCTTTCTTTCTTGTTATAATAATACTGATAATGATTATCAATATTATTTAGAGGAGAGAAATATGGATCGATTGAAATTATTTAGAAATGTGATCATCAGTGGACTTTTGATGATTATTGGTTATTTTACAAATCAAAATGCCATCCTTATCCTGGCAATTGTGATTGGTGGTTATGAAGAGACATTGGAAGGACTTAAAGATACATTTGAAAATAAAAGTTTGAATGTAGAACTTTTAATGATTCTTTCAGCCATTGGGGCAACCCTTATAGGTTATACCATGGAAGGGGCTATCTTAATTTTCATCTTTGCACTTGCGGGTAGTTTAGAAGAAGTAACTTTAGATAGATCTCAAAGAGAAATTCAATCTTTAATGGAACTTCAACCAACAGAAGCCAATCTTTTACTCAAAGATGGTTCCACAAAAATTGTTGAAGTATCATCATTAAAGATTCATGATCAACTGATTGTAGCGGTGGGAGAAACGATTCCTACTGATGCAATCATCATTTCAGGAACATCAAGTCTTGAAGAAGCTGCGATTACGGGTGAAAGTTTGCCTGTTGAAAAAACAAAAGGTGACCACGTATTTGGTGGTACCTTAAATATGAGTCAACCTTTAACACTCGAAGTGGATACGCATGTGACAGATACCTTACTTCAACGCATTGTAAAAATGGTATCAGATGCTCAAAATTATCCATCTAAGACAGCACGTTTAATTGATGAAATTGAAGATAAGTACGCAAGAGGGGTTATCTTGGCAGTTGTATTGACTATTTTAATCCCAATTATCTTTTTAAAAGAAGATTTCAGCAGTGCCTTTTATCGTGGGATGATTCTTCTCGTTGTTGCTTCACCTTGTGCACTTGTCGCATCGGTAACACCTGCCACCTTATCTGCCATTTCAAATGGTGCAAGACGTGGGATTTTGGTTAAAGGTGGGATTCACTTTGAAAACATGATGGACGCAAAAGCCATTGCCTTTGATAAAACAGGAACCCTCACAAAAGGAATTCCATCACTCACAAACATTGAATTTAATACCGAAGATACAAAAGACATCATAAATGCAGTCATGGCGATTGAAAAATACTCCACACACCCTTTAGCGGGTGCCATTTGTCAGGGTCTTTTGAGACAATATGATATTGACCAAAGTATTGAAGCTACAGACATTGAAGAGCGCTCAGGATACGGTATAGAAGGGCTCTACAAGGATAAGAAAGTTCGTATTGGTAAGTTAGACTATATGATACACAAGGACGAGACACTCCTTAAAAAGGCTGAGGCTTGGTCATCAAAGGGTGAAAGCCTAGTCTATATCTCAGTTGATGACAATATGGTTGGTGCTATGGGGCTGATTGATGAAGTAAGACCTGAATCCGTGAAATTAATTCAAGAGCTTAAAGAACAAGGTATTGAAACCATTATGATAACGGGTGATAACCACAAGACCGCAAATCAAATTGGAAAGCAGTTGGGTGTTGATCGCATCTTATCTGAAACACTGCCTGATCATAAAGTGCATGTCATTCAAGAATTAGAAAAAGAATTTGATACCGTGGTGATGGTAGGAGATGGTATTAATGATGCACCTGCCTTAGCGAATGCTTCAATTGGGATTGCGATGGGTGGTGGAACTGATATCGCAATGGAAGCTGCTGATATTATCTTAGTAAAAGATAATATAGAATCTGTGGGCTATGCGATTAAATTATCACGTAAGTTACGTAAGATTGTAATTCAAAATATAGTCTTTTCACTTTCTGTGATCTTAGTGCTTGTAGCCTCTAACTTCGTGGATAAGATTAATTTGCCACTGGGTGTTGTGGGGCATGAAGGCAGTACCATCTTGGTTATTCTTAACAGTTTACGATTACTAAAGAAAATCGATTAAAAATTGACATTAAAAAAACACTACTTAATCGATAGTGTTTTTTAATTCGCAAGTTTTACAAATGCCACCAAAAATAATTTCATGTGTGACATTTTGGATGCCTAAACGCTTCGCAACTTTTTCATCTAATTCTTTTTGGTAGTCCATACTGATATCAAAGACTTGACCACATTGTTTACATTTGAAGTGGTAATGGTCATGTACATTTACATCATAAATATATCCGACATCTTTATCTTGGAAACGATTGATAAGTCCGTGTTCATAAAGATAATTTAAATTACGATAAATGGTCGCAATCCCAATACTGGGGTTTTCTTTTTTTAATACATCGTGGATTTCCTCTGCACCCATATGTTTTCCCGAATTTTCTAAACTTTGAAGAATACTTTTTCTTGTATCAGAAAGTCTAACATCTGCCATCGTTTCACCACCTAACTACATTAATTATCATGCTAAAATGATGCAATGTCAATTGTAATGATAGGATGAAAAAAACTTATCATCATGATAAGTCCATTAATTTTATTGATTTGGTGGAGCTGGCGGGAGTCGAACCCGCGTCCAAGCAATGTCCCACAAATAGACGTCTACAGTTTGTTATGTTTTTATGTAATCAAGCCCTTATAAAACATACAAAACACTGGGATTGATGTGCTCTAAGGTTTTCGTCTTAGCTTTCGAGCAAAACTAAGCTTATTCTTTGTGAGTGATGAAGCATACTGTCCAAAGACTAAAACATGTATGGTTCACGCTGCGAACGTTTATTCGTTAATTAAGCAGCGAATGCGTAATTACTGTTTCCAGTTATATTTTTTTGATGATTAGGTCATCACACCACTGCAGTCCATTTCAAACGATTACCTGTCGAAACCATGACAGCCCCGCATATGTATTATACCAAGCGTTAAGGATGATTACAACTTGACTTTAATCAGTTTGTCTCATACCATTATATCAATTGGTGATAATATGAAAAAGAAGATGAAAACAGCGTTTATAACCACAATACCCATCATGAGTGGGTATGTATTTTTAGGGAGTGCCTTTGGGATTTTAGTTCAAAGTCATGACTTTTCAATATGGGTTGCATTATTTATGAGCTTGTTTATTTATTCAGGGGCGATGCAATTCGCAAGTATCCCTTTATTACTCAATCCCATCTCATGGATTCAAACCTTTATTTTAACCCTTTCCATCAGTGCTCGACACTTATTTTATGGACTCTCCATGATTCGACCGTTTAAAAATGCAGGAAAAAAGAAAGCTTATATGGCTTTTGCTTTAACAGATGAGAGTTATGGTTTATTATTAAACCATCAAGATGATCCTGATATGATGTTTCTAATTGAAAGTTTCAACCAATCATATTGGGTATTTGGGACACTTTTAGGATTTGTCTTTGGACAGTTTATTCCGTTTTCAATTGAAGGGATCGACTTTTCTATGAGTGCTTTATTCATCATTATCTTTTTGGATAAGTATTTAGAAGGAAAACGTGAACCTTTATTCTTAGGGCTCTTTGTGAGTATTGTCTCCTTGCTTATTTTTGGGGCACAGTTTTTTATCATTCCCAGTATGATCGGTATTTTAATTGTCTTGAAATGGAGGGATAAACCATGTTTGTGACTTTAATTGTGATTGCTTTGGGTGTTTCACTTACCCGCTTTATCCCGTTTTATGTTTTAAAAGACAAAACACCACCCCAAAGCATGCAAGTACTACTGGACAACTTACCCTATGCGACCATGGGACTCCTTGTGGTCTATGCCTTCAAAGATTTAAACACGTCAAACTTACTCGCAAGTGTTCTGGCAAGTGGCGTTTGCGCTGTGTTATATCTTTGGAAAAGAAATACCGTACTTTCCATCTTATGTTCAACACTATTATATATGGTCATCATTCAAAACTTTTAAAAGAGGTAAAAACTTATGAGAAGTAAAATTAAAGATGCCAAACGCATCGTCATTAAAATTGGGTCATCATCCTTAACCCATAAAAAAACAAAGGATATTGATTATCGAAAATTGGAACAACTGGTCCGTGTACTCTCAGATCTTCAAAATCGTGGTAAAGAAGTGGTCCTAGTGACATCTGGTGCACAAGCTGTGGGTCGACAAGTCTTACATATGAGACAAATACCAGAAGTCTTAGGCCAAAAACAAGCCCTTGCGGCCGTTGGTCAAGCCAAATTAATGATGAGCTATCAACGCTTGTTTTCAGAGTATAACCAAACCGTGGCACAAATTCTGATAACCAAATGGACCATGCTTTCAGAAGAAGCACGATTCAATGCGAAGAATACCTTCAATGAACTATTAGATTTAGGTGTCATCCCCATCGTAAACGAAAATGATACCGTCGCAACCCATGAAATTGAATTTGGAGATAATGACCACTTATCATCCTTTGTGGTAGCATTGATAAAAGCGGACTTATTGATTATTCTTTCAGACATTGATGGTCTCTATACGGATGACCCTTCTCAAAATAAAGAAGCTGAATTTATCTCTTATGTGGATAAAGTAGAAGCAGAACACTTTATCATGGGTAAAGACACCTCTTCATCTGGTGTTGGAACAGGTGGCATGAGCGCAAAAATTGATGCGGCGAAGATTGCCAGTGCAGCAGGTGCTGCGATGGTTCTAATGAATGGAAAAGATGTCACACAGATTTATAATGTATTAGATGGTGAAACCATCGGGACTTACTTTAAAGAAAACCCTGAAGAAAACTTTGAACTTTCAGATTATATGTGAGGTGTAAACATGAAAACAATTGGTCAAAACGCAAAAAAAGCGTCCATGAGTGGTATTACACTTTCAGAAACGCTTAAAAATGATATTTTAAATACACTAAAAGTAAATTTATTAAAGTCGAAAACAGAAATCTTCCAAGCCAATGCGCTTGATTTAGAAAATGGTGAAAAACAAGGGTTGACACCAGCCTTAATTGATCGTTTGAGGGTCACAGATGCCTATCTAGAATCCATGGTTGAGGGGATTGATGATATCATCCATCTTCAAGATCCCATTGGTGATATTTTAGATGAGACACATTTAGAAAATGGATTAAAGATTGATAAAGTTAGGGTACCTTTAGGTGTTGTGGGGATTATTTATGAATCACGCCCCAATGTGACCGTGGATGCATTTGCGCTTTGTTTTAAAGCGGGGAATGCATGTATCTTAAAAGGTGGTAAAGAAGCCATTGAAACCAATACTGTCTTTGAAGGCATTATTCGAAAGACTCTAAAAGAACATGGTGTAGACGAGAACTTTATTCAACTGATTAAAGATACCACAAGGGAATCAACACAAAAACTGATGAAGATGAATGATACGGTGGATGTTTTAATTCCCCGTGGCTCTCAAGGCCTTATTAATGCGGTCTTAAAAGAAAGTACCATTCCTGTCATTGAAACGGGTGCTGGTAATTGTCATATCTATATTGATAAAGACGCTGATTTAGAGAAAGCTTTGAAGATTGTGGAAAACGCAAAACTTCAAAGAACCGGTGTGTGTAATGCGCTTGAATCCTTGGTGGTTCATGAAGATGTTGCGGATACATTCATTCCTATACTTGTAAGAACCTTACCAGAAGTTTCCCTGTATGGAGATGAAGCATCACAAAACTTAGATACGACAATTTTGAATGCAACACCTGATGACTTTTATAAAGAGTACTTGGATAAAAGTATGTCAGTAAAAATTGTATCAGATCTTGGGGAAGCCATTGATCATATCAATGAACATCATACATCGCACTCTGATGCGATCATTACGGAAAATAAAAAAGCTGCAGAGATCTTTGTGGATCGTATTGATGCAGCGGCAGTTTATGTGAATGCGTCAACGCGCTTCACTGATGGCTTTGTGTTTGGTTTGGGTGCTGAAATTGGGATCAGTACACAGAAACTTCATGCAAGAGGTCCCATGGGGCTGATTGCACTAACAACATATAAATATAAAATCTATGGCAATGGGCAAGTTCGTTAGAACATGCCCATTTTGTCTTTATCAATGATGGCTCTTGCGGCCTTTTTCATCGTGTCTTCAAAATGATAATCATCAAAGACTTTTAAACCTTCAATGGTTGTACCACCTTTTGATGATACTTTTTCTACCAGTGTCTTGGGGGACTCTTTTGCATTGAGAACCGTTTGAGCACTTCCCATCATCGTATAGGATACAATTTCTAAAGCTTCTTGTTTTGTGAAGCCTTCATCTAAAACAGCATCACTCAGTGCATCAATAAATCTGTACATTAATGCGGGTGAGCTTCCCGCAAGTGCAATGAAGCCACTAATCATGTGTTCTTCAATTTCATAAACATGCCCCAGTAAGGATAAGGTGTTGTAGAGTTCAAGATTTTTTTCATATTGATGACTTAACGCAATGACACCCATATTCTGTTTGACATTTAAGTTGGGCATGATGCGATAGAAGTTTTGGGGTCCAAAGAAGGTTTCAAGTGCTTCAAAGTTTGTTTTGGCTGCCATTGAAATGACCGGCTTTCCTTTGAAGTCTAAATTTAAAGTATGTAAGCTTTCTGGTTTGACGCCAATAAAAATAAGATCACTTTTATCGATACAGTCTTGATTGTCTTTTGTGGCATTAATTTTAAGTTTTTCACAATTATTTTCAAGTTTTTCTTTATTTTGAGCACTGGCGTAGATGTTTTCCATGTTAAATTTCTTTGAGGCTTTTAAACCTTCTACCATGGCCATACTCATATTTCCAAGTCCAGTAAATCCAAGTTTCATAAAATCACGCTCCTTAACTTATATTACCATAAAGATAAAAAAAACAACCACGTTATGTGATTGTTATTTTCCAATATCATATTTTGGTTCTTTTAAAGTTTCGTCCATTGTGATATCAAGATTCACATCTTCGAAAAACCATGAGTCTGATTTTTCTACATAGAAGTTGATGCCTGATACTTCAACAAGTGTTAATGGTCTTGATGGTTCCATGACTGTAAGTGCAATAGAGAATCCATTTTTACCATAAACTTTACCAAAAAATTTTACGCTGTCACCTTTGTTGAGGCCCATTTCTTCAATATACCAAGCTGCTGCTTCTTTTGAAACGCTTAAATTCATATTACCACTTCCCTCTACCGTATAGTTTATCATATGTTTTGATAAAGTTGATTAAAATGCCCTGTACTTAGCCATCATGTCTTTGAAGAGCTCTTGTGTTGTTGGGGGTGTGTATGTGATGGCGTTGGCGCCTGCTTCAATGGTATCTAAGATAGATTGCGCTGTAGGACCACCTGTTGCGATGATGGGTACTTCTGGATATTTTTCTCGAATGTGTCTGACCACATCAGGCGTTCTTG
>RRZU010653873.1_pt1 | contig 20952 bp, 16 predicted proteins | sample 2165561 | NCBI WGS metagenome assembly RRZU01 (sample SAMN10456909, study PRJNA506462) | wastewater metagenome | isolation source: wastewater sludge | place: USA: Moscow, Idaho | reverse complement strand
GGATGCGTGAACGCGGTGGGCCCACGCCGCGCGACGACCGGGCCGCGCCACACTGGGGGGATGGACTTCACCTCCCGTCTTGACGCGATCACCATCGACGACCTACGTGCCGCCGGCGGCACGAAGTGGGCCACCCATCCGGGGGCCATCGGGGCGTGGATCGCGGAGATGGACTTCGGCATCGCCGAGCCGATCACGCGGGCGCTGCACGAGTCGGTCGACAAGGCGCGCTTCGGCTACACCCCCGAGGCACTCAACGCCGACCTCGCCCGCGCCTACACCGAATTCGCATCGCGCCGCTACGGCGTCGAGATCGACCCGCACATGGTCCGCTCCCTGCCCGACGTGCTCGCCGGCATGGCCGTCATCGTCGACTCCTACACCCGCCCCGGCAGCGCGGTCATCGTGCCGACCCCGGCCTACATGCCGTTCCTCCTCCTGCCCGACTGGTGGGACCGCAAGATCGTCCAGGTGCCGATGGCCCGCGACGGCGACCGCTGGGTCTACGACCTCGACGCCCTCGCCGCCGCCTACGACGCGCACGACGCCCAGCTCCTCGTGCTGTGCAACCCGCACAACCCGATCGGCCGCGTGCTGGAGCGCGAGGAGATGCTCGCGATCGCCGACGTCGTCGAGGCCAAGGGCGGGCTCGTCTTCTCCGACGAGATCCACGCACCGCTCATCTACCCCGGTGCCTACCACGTGCCCTACGCGACCCTCGACGAGCGGACCGCCGCCCACACGATCACCGCGACGTCGGCGAGCAAGGCCTTCAACCTGCCGGGCCTGAAGTGCGCGCAGATCGTCTTCAGCAACCCTGCCCACCGCGAGGCGTGGACCCGCGCCGGCCGCTGGACCGAGCACGGCGCCTCGATGCCCGGCATCGACGCGAACATCGCCGCCTACGACCACGGCGAGCCCTGGCTCGCCGACACCCTCGCCTACCTCGACCGCAACCGGAAGGCGCTGAGCCGGCTCGTCGCCGACCAGCTCCCCGGCGTCCGCTACAGCGAGCCGGAGGCGACCTACCTCGCGCTCCTGGACTTCCGCGAGACCGGCCTCGGCGACGACCCGGCCGCGATCCTGCGCGAGGAGGGCGGGGTCGCCCTGACCTCCGGGCCGGCGTGCGGGGAGGCGGCCCGCGGCTTCGCCCGGCTCAACTTCGGCACCCCCCTCCCGATCATGGAGGAAATGGTCGCCCGGATGTCGACGGTTATCGCCGAGCACTGACACATGCCGCACTGACACGCACAGCACCGACACGCACACGCCGAAGCGCCGGACCCGATCGGGCCCGGCGCTTCGTCATGTCATGCGAATTCAGTGACGGCTCACCACAACTGGCGATACACCGCAGCGGACTTCGGATTCTGCGGAGCCTCGGCCCACAGGGAATTGCTCATCGAAGAATCGGGCTCGTTGAAGTAGCACTCGTACACGAGCTTGCCGCGATTGCCGTTGAAGAACTGGTGCATCTTCTTGATGAAGAAGGGATTGTCGCCGTTGCCGTTACGGTGCCGCGGGGCAAGGCCCCATTCACCGAATCCGAGCCGCTTGCCCTTCGAGCGCGCGAACTTCGACACGTCCCCGACGCCGACCGAGTTCGGCGGGTAGAGCGCCCGGCGCCACTGCGCCTCGTTCGTCGCTCCGGCCTCGGCCCAGTCGTAGGCCGAGCAGCCCACGATGTCGACGACGTCGTTGCCGGGGTAGAGCTTGGTCAGCGCGTCGAGCCGGTTTGACTGGCCGGGCATGACCGAGCCGCAGTTGATGTCGAAGGCGATCTGCAGGCCCGGGGCCTCCTTCTTCATCGCCTTGGCCGCGCGGCGGAAGGCGTTGCGGTAGTCCTTGGCCTGCGAGGCGTTCGCGCTCCAGGCCCACCACGTGCCGTTGGCCTCCCAGCCGATGCGCACGACGGAGTTGCCGCGGCCGTGGGAGCGCAGGTCGCGAGCGACCTTGCGGAACGTGCCGTCGTGCCGACCTGCGGCGACATCGCGCAGGTGGGAGGCGTTCGAGCCGTTGGGCAGGAGCGGCATCCCGTAGATGAGGAGGCCCTTGAAGCCCCGGAACGTCGAGATGTGCCACGTCGAGCGCTCGATGTCGCGCCAGCTGCCACGCTCGGGGAAGGTCGGGGTCGCGCCGCTCACCGTGCCGCGCCACGTGCCCCAGCGGTTCGCCCGCGTGGCGCTCATGTAGCCGCCGACCCAGGCGCCCGAGCGCCACTTGGCGGTGCTCAGCGTCGCGAGTGCGGCGACCGACTCGACGTAGGTGGCGGGCGCCGCCGTGGCCGGTGCCGCGGAGACGGAGGCCGGTGCCGAGACGGCGGCCGGCGTGGGGGTGGCAGATGCAGCGGCGGCGACCCCAGCGGTGGCCGCGAGGGCCGCAATCGTCAATGCCGAGACGGAAGCGCTCCGTGCGAGCGCAGGCGGCATGGTCATATCGGAAGAGCCTTTCGGGTGGCGCCAGATCCTCCGGGGTCCCCTCGCTGACCCGGTGGCGCGAGCACATCAGTCCCCGAACTGACCATGCCACCCTAAGCGTTCAGTAGGTCGAGCGTCCAACACGTGAATGAACAGCAATTGACAACGGACCCCGCATAGGCGTCGTCCGGTGAATGCGGTTTTCTCCGAGCTCATTGCGGCGCAAGGAAATCCGTTGTGCGTGGCGCCGAAGCCAGGGCGCGGAGAAGTCGTGAGAAATGGTGCCGTGTGGGTCGGCCCGAGCCGGCCCTACAGCGCCTCCTCGACCGACGCCGGACCCATGAGCGACCCGCCGGTGCCGCCGGTGTCGACCTGCTCGACGAGCTCGGCGCGCACCGAGTGCGGCGTGATCTGACCGGCCGCGATGCCCTCGGCCCAGTGGCACGCAACTCTGTGCGATGCGTCGACCCCGTCGATCTCCACGACCCGCAGCGCGGGTCGCTCGGTGTCGCACCGGGTGTCCTGCCGCCACGGGCAGCGGGTGTGGAAGCGGCATCCCGCCGGCGGGTTCGACGGCGAGGGGAGGTCGCCGGTGAGCAGGATCTGCTCGCGCGCGTCCTCGACGACCGGGTCGGGCACCGGCACCGCCGACATGAGCGCCCGCGTGTAGGGGTGCAGGGGCTGCTCGTAGAGGTCGTCGGCGCTCGCCTCCTCGACGAGCGCGCCGAGGTACATCACGCCGATCCGGTCGCTGATGTGCCGGACGACCGCGAGGTCGTGCGCGACGACGAGATAGGTCAGCCCGTACTCCTCCTGCAGGTCCTCGAGCAGGTTGATGACCTGCGCCTGCACCGACACGTCGAGCGCCGACACCGGCTCGTCGGCGACGATCAGCTTCGGCTCGACCGACAGGGCGCGCGCGATGCCGATACGCTGCCGCTGCCCGCCGGAGAACTCGTGTGGGTACTTCTGCAGCGCCGCCGCGGGCAGGCCGACGTCGCTGAGCAGCTGGCGCAGGCGCTTGTTCGCCGAGGCGTTGTCCTTGACGAGCCCGTGCGCCCGCATCCCCTCGATGAGCAGCGACTCGACGGACTGCCGCGGGTCGAGCGAGGACATCGGATCCTGGAAGACCATCTGGATGTCCTTGCGCTTGCGGCGCAGCGTCTCGCCCTTGAGGGAGGCGATGTCGACGCCGTCGAAGACGACCCGACCGTCGGTCGGGGGCTCGAGGTTGAGGATCGCCCGGCCGAGCGTCGACTTGCCGCAGCCGGATTCGCCGACGAGGCCGTACGTCTCGCCGCGGCGGATCGCCAGATCGACCCCGTCGACGGCGTAGACGTAGCCGATCGTCTTGTCGAAGATGATCCCGCGCGTGATGGGGAAGTGGACCTTGATCCCCGTCGCGCTGACGAGGAACTCGTCGTCGGCTCCCGAGGCCGCGGGGGACCCTGTGGGGGAGCCTGCGGGGGGAGGCGCCACCGTGCTCATCTCTCGTCTCCTGAGTGTCGGTAGAGGGTGTCGTCGCCGACATCGGCGCCGGGCGCTCCGCCGGCCGGGTCTCGCTCGGCGCGCTCGGCGCGCTCGGCGCCGGGCCCGATCGGCGCGATCGGGTTGTGGCAGCGCAGGGCTCGCGTGCCGGACGTGCCGTATTCGACGAGATCGGGCATCTCCTGCCGGCACCGCTCGATCGGCTGGGAGCACCGCGGCGCGAAGGCGCACGCGTGATCCCAGGGCAGGTTGTCGGCGACCGACCCGGGGATCGGCGTGAGCCGACCGCGGGACCCGTCGAGCCGGGGGATCGAGGCGAGCAGCCCGTGCGTGTAGGGGTGGCGCGGCTGGGCGAAGAGCTCGTGCCGCTGCCCGCGCTCGACGATCTTGCCGCCGTAGAGCACGTTGATCTCGTCGCACAGCCCCGCGACGACCCCGAGGTCGTGGGTGATCATGATGAGCGCCGTGCCGGTGTCCTGCACGAGCTCCTTGAGCAGCGCGAGGATCTGCGCCTGGATCGTGACGTCGAGCGCCGTCGTCGGCTCGTCGGCGATGAGCAGCCGCGGCTCGCACGCCAGGGCCATCGCGATGAGCGCGCGCTGCCGCATCCCGCCGGAGAGCTGGTGGGGGTAGTCGGTGAGGCGCCGCTTCGGGTCGGGGATACCGACCTTCTGGAGCATCTCTTGCGCGATCGGCATCGCGGCCTTGCGCGACATCCCCTTGTGCCGCTCGAGCACCTCGGTGACCTGCACCCCGATGGGGATGACGGGATTCAGCGAGGAGAGCGGATCCTGGAAGATCATGCCGAGGTCGGCGCCGCGGCGGTCGCGCATCTCGTTGGGCGTGAGCTGGAGCAGGTCGGTGCCCTCGTAGCGGATGCTGCCCTCGACGGTGTTGCCGCGCTTGGGCAGCAGGCCCATGATCGCCAGCGACGTCACCGACTTGCCGCAGCCGGACTCGCCGACGATGCCGACGGTCTGGCCGGGGCGCACGTCGAAGCTGATGTCGTTGACGGCCGTGAAGGGCTCCTCGCCCTGGCGGCGGAAGGTGACCCGCAGGTCGCGGACCGAGAGCAGCGGCTCGCTCGAGGAGGATCGGCGGGCGCCGTCCGCCGGCGGTGTGCCGGGATCGCCGTGGTGCGTCACAGAGCTCATCGCCCTACCTCCGGCTCTTGGGGTCGAGGGCCTCGCGCAGCGACTCGCCCATGAGCGTGAAGCCGAGCGCGACGATGATGATGCAGATCGCGGGGTAGAACGCGAGGTGCGGGTAGTCCTGCAGGTACTTCTGCGCCTCGCCGAGCATCTGCCCCCACTCCGGCTGCCGGTCGTCGGGATTGCCCAGACCGAGGAACGACAGACCGGCTGCGTCGATGATCGCCGTCGCGAGCACGAGGGTCGCCTGCACGATGACCGGGCCGAGGGAGTTCGGCAGCATGTGCCGGAAGACGATCGCGTGCGGCTTGACGCCGAGCGCCCGGGCGGCGAGCACGTGGTCGCTCGTGCGTTGGGCGAGCATCGAGCCGCGCAGGAGCCGGGCGAAGATCGGGATGTTGACGACGGCGATCGCCGTGATGACCGTCCACTGGCTCGGGCGCTGCGCGAGCGTCGCGATCGAGACCGCGAGCAGCAGCGACGGCAGCGAGAGCATGACGTCGACGGCGCGCATGACGACCGAGTCGACCCAGCCGCCCAGCGCCCCGGCGAGCGTGCCGAGCAGGATGCCGCCCGCGAGCCCGCCCAGGGTCGCGAAGACGCCGACGATGAGCGTCTGGCGGCTGCCGACGAGGAGGCGGGAGAGCAGGTCACGGCCCTGCGGGTCGGCCCCGAGCGGGAAGCCCGGCTGCGGGCCCGGCACCGGATTGCTCTGGGGGCGCACCTGGTCGATGAGCGGGTTCGCCGCCGGATCGTGCGGGGCGATGAAGGGCGAGATGATCGCGAGCACGATGAAGGCGATGGTGATCGCGAGGCCGAGGAGGAAGATCGGGTTGCGCCGCAGCCGGCGCCAGGCGCTGACGATGAGCGAGACGCCGGGCTTCTCGTCGACGCGGCCGGCCGAGTCGACGGTCGGCACGCTCGCCGCGGCGAGCTGATCGATCCGCTCCTTGCGCCGCCGACCGGGCTGCCAACCACGATCCTCACGCTGCGCGTGCTGCGGCTGCGTGTCGGGGCGCTGGTCGGGGGTGGTGTCAGGGGTGTGATCCGACATGGCTCACCTCGTCCGGACTCGGGGGTCGATGACCGCGTAGGCGATGTCGACCAGCAGATTGACGAGGACGTAGATCGCGGCCGCGGCGAGGATGAGCACCTGGAGCACCGCGTAGTCGCGTCGCTCGAAGGAGATCGCGAGGGCCTCGCCGATCCCGCCGAAGGAGAAGACGCGCTCGGTGAGCACCGCCCCGGCCAGGAGCGCGCCGACCTGCAGGCCGACGGTCGTCACGACGGGCAGCATCGCGTTGCGCAGGATGTGCCGGCCGCGGATGGTCCGGGCGAGCAGGCCCTTGGACTCGGCGGTGCGCACGTAGTCCTCGTCGACGACATCCAGGACCGAGCCGCGGGTGATCCGGAAGATCACGGCGAAGGGGATCGAGGCGAGGGCGAGCCCGGGGAGGATGAGGTGTTTGAACGCGTCCCAGGCGGCATCCCACTCCTGCGTGAGGATCCCGTCGAGTACGAAGAAGCCCGTGACGCGCGTCGCGTCGATCCCTCCTGTCTGCCGCCCGGAGACCGGCAGCCAGTGCAGCTCGATCGCGAACCAGTACTTCAGGAGGAAGGCGAGGAAGAAGACGGGCACCGCGACGCCGACGAGCGAGGCGATGACGGCGGTGCTGTCGAGGAACGAGCCCTGGCGGCGGGCGGCGAAATAGCCGAGCGGGATGCCCAGGACGATGGCGACGACGATGGCGAAGAGGCTCAGCTCGATCGTCGCGGGGAGGCGCTGGAGGAAGATCGTCAGCGCGTCGGTGCCGGGCTGCACGCCCGTCGAGGGCCCGAAGTCGCCGGAGGCGGCGCGCTGCAGGAAGCGCCAGTACTGCACGTAGAGCGGCTCGTCGAGCCCGAGCGCCTTCGACAGGCGCGCCCGCGACTCCGGGGTCGCGCGCTCACCGAGGATGGCCGACACAGGGCCGCCGGGCAGGGAGCGCAGCCACAGGAAGAGCAGCAGGGACAGGACGAGCACGACGCCGACCATCTGCAGGAGTCGGCGAACGATGAATCTCAGCACCGCGTCACGCCTTTCACGATCGGTGAGTCGGATGCGACGGCCGCCCCGGGTGCAGGACTCGGGGCGGCCGCCGCCTCGCTTCGGTCAGGTCACCGGAAGCGTCGGCTCACTTCTTGACCTGGATCGTGCTGAACTCCTCCGCGGTGAGCGGGCTGACGATGAGCCCCTCGACCTTGGCGCTCGTGACGAGGGCGGGCGGGGAGTGGGTCAGCGCGAGGGCCGGGAGGTAGTTCTCCTGGATCTTCTTGTTGATCTCCTCGTACTTCTTCGTGCGCTCCGCCTCGTCGACGGTGCCGTCGGCGTCCGCGAGCTCCTTGGACAAGGTGGCGCCGTAGTCGGTCACCTTGGTGTGGAAGCGGTTCGAGGCGAGGTTGCCGAAGAACGTGCCGATGAAGTTGTCCGCCGAGTCGTAGTCACCGGTCCAGCCGAGGAGGAAGGCGTCGAAGGCGCCGTTGTCGACCCCGTCGAGGTAGCCGCCGTTCCACGGCTTGGTGACGACGTTGACCTTGACGCCGGCCTTCTCGAGGTCGGCGCGGATCGCCTCGTGGATCTTCTGCGGGTTCGGCATGTAGGGCCGCGTGACCTCAGAGGGGTAGGCGAAGGTGAGCGTCAGCCCGGCCAGCACCGGCTTGGCCGCCTCGAGGTCGTAGGGCACGGCCTTGAGGTCCTTGTTGTAGCCGGAGACGGTGTCGGGCAGGAACTGCGTCGCGACCGTGGCGCCCTCGGGCAGCTGGGTCTTCATGAGCTGCTCGCGGTTGATGGCCTGGTAGAGCGCCTTGCGGACCTTGAGGTCCTTGAGCTTGGGGTTCTTCTCCGGGTTCAGACCCATGTAGAGGATGTTGAACGCCGGGCGGACCTCGACCTTGTTGCCCTGGTCCTCCAGGCCCTTCCAGTCGACCGGGTTCGGCAGGTCGTAGCCGTCGATCGAGCCGGCCTGCAGCTCCTGACGACGGGTCGACTCGTCGGGGATGATCTTGAAGATGATCTTGTTCGTCTTCGGCTTCTCGCCCCAGTAGTCGGGGTTCGCCACGAGCGTGACCGTCTTGTTCGCCTCGTCGTACTTCTCGAGCTTGTACGGACCGGTGCCGACGGGGTTGCGCGCGTAATCGGGGTAGACGAAGCCCTCACCCTGGGCCTTGACGTCGTTGGCCTTGCCGGCCTCGAGCGCCTTGGGGCTCTGCATCGCGAAGGACGCCAGGGAGAGCATCGCCGGGAACTTCGACGTCGCCGTGCCGACGGTGAGCACCGCGGTGTTCGGGTCCTTGGCCGCGCAGCTCTTGTAGAGCGAGTCCGCGGGCTTGGACTTGAAGCCGCCCATCGTCGTCGACCAGTACTCGGCCGGGCCGCTCGAGGCGACCTCGTTCTGGTCGTACATCCGCTCGAAGTTCTTGCAGACGGCCTCGGCGTTGAAGGGCTCACCGTCGGTGAACTTCACGCCCTGGCGCAGGGTGAACGTCCACTGCTTGCCGTCGGGCGACGGCTCCCACTTCTCGGCCAGGGCGGGCGCGAGCTCGGCCGTGCCCGGCTTGATCGTCAGGAGTCCGTCGAACATCTGGCGGGTGACCCGGAAGGTCTCACCGTCCGTCGCGTAGAAGGGGTCGAAGACCTCCGGGGCGCCGGCGGCGCCGAACGTGAACGTGTCCTTGAAATCACCCGCGCCGCCACCACCGCCCGTGGCGTCGCCTCCGCCGCCACCCCGGTCGGACTGTGCACAGCCCGCCACCACCAGGGCCAGCGACGCCATCAGGACGACCGGGGTCGCCTTCCGCCTCATCGTCATGGTTTCTCCGCTCGTGTCGCGAGGGACGCCGTCGTCACCTCACCGCTGGTTACCCGCCGGTTGCCTACTGTGGCAGCGCCTCGCAGGTGACGAAATGCGCTCGCCGAGTCACCGACGGGGGATAGAGGGGAACCTAAGGCAGGCAGGGGGTGGGCGCAGACGAACACGACCGATCGTTGCCGGAGTGAGATACGCGGATGGCGACCGGCGGCGCGACTCGCGCTACCAGAGCTGGCGGTAGAGCGCCGCGGACTTCGGGTTCTGCGGAGCCTCGGTCCACAGGGAGCTGAGCATCGTCGCGGCCGGCTCGTTGAAGTAGTTCTCCATGACGAGGATGTCGCTGTTGAGGTCGAAGAACTGCTTCATCTTGCGGATGTAGAACGGGTTGTCGCCGTTGCCGTCGCGATTCTTCGGAGCCAGACCCCACTCGCTGAAGACCATGCCCTTGCCCTTGCTGCGGGCGAACGTCGCGATGTCGGCCACCCCGACGGCCTTCGCGGGGCGGATCGAGCGCTTCCACGACGCCTCGCTGTTCGCGCCGATGACGTCCCAGTCGTAGGCGGAGCAGCCGACCATGTGGACGACGTCGTTGCCCGGGTAGAGCTTGGTCAGGCTGTCGAGCCGGTTCTTCTGGCCCTTGAGCTGGGTGCCGCAGTTGATGTCGAAGGCGAAGAGCAGGCCCGGGGCCTCCTTCTTCATGACCTGGGCGACGCGGCGGTAGGCGTTGCGGTAGTTCTTCGCGGTGGTCGCGGTGACGCTGTAGGGCATCCAGGTGCCGTTGGCCTCCCAGCCGATCCGCACGACGGCATTGCCGCGACCCTTGGTGCGCAGGTCCTTGGCGACCTTGCGGAAGACGGCGTCGTGCTTGCCGGCCGCGACGTCGGTGAGCTGGCTCGGCTTGCCGTTGCGCGGCAGGAGCGGCAGGCCGTAGACGAGGCGACCCGTGAAGCCCTTGAAGGTGTCGATGTGCCACGTCGAGTTCGACAGCGCGGTCCACGTGCCCCACTCGGGGAAGGTGAGGGTCGAGTCGCTCGGCGTGCCGCGCCAGGGGCCCCAGGCCGTCGCGCGCTTGGCGTTCATCCAGCCGCCGACCCATGCGCCGGAGTGCCAGCTCAGGCGCGAGGGAGACGCACCCATGTAGCGCTGGGCCGCCGCCCCCGGCTTGCCGGCGGCGGGCACCGCGGACGGGTGCCCGGCAGCAATGGTCGTGCTCCGATGTGCGACCGGCGCGCTCGCCGACGCCGGAGCGGCGGACGACATGCCGAGGCCGGCGAGGAGCAGCGACGTGCTCACAGCGGCGGTGACGGATGCGACGGTGGAGACGGGCATGACGACCTTTCGATGCGCAAATGACGCACGCGCAGAAGGCAACGCCTATTCCCCCGGACCCCCGCCCACGAACAGCCGCCCCCGGCGTGTTGAAGATCCACCGTACCCCGGAGTTGGGCGAGCGTCCAAAGTCGCCCGCGCGGCCCTGGCGTGCGTCAGTGCCCTGCCCAGGCCGGTGCAGGGCGGCTCGACCGGAGCCTGGTCAGAGGAACTCGAGCGGGTCGAACTCGTCGATCGGGATGATCCGGACGCGCGGGAGCCGGCTCGTGAACGCGTGGACGTCGTATTCGAGGTCGAAGAAGTCCAGGCCCTTGTCGGTGAGACTCGCGAAGCGGGAATTGCGGAACTCGCGGAACGCGACGAGCCCGGCCTTGCGCCCGTCGCACAGCGATTCGAGCTCGCGGTGGAAGTCACCGTCGTGGCTGACGAGCATCGCATCGGCGGGCATCGTGCGCAGCGCGGTGAGGGTGCGCTGGATCGCGATGTCGACGACCTTGTCGTGGCTGGCGCCGCTCAGCGGGATCGGCTTGTAGCCCAGGGCGAGCAGGGCCTGGATGAAGCCCATCGGGAGGTCGTTGTTCGCGGCGAGGAAGAAGAGCCCCTTGACGGGCTGCTGCCACGTCGCCTCGGCGAAGGTGAGGACGCGATCCCAGCGCGGGCGCTCCTCGGGATTGGGGCGCCGGTTGAGGATCGAGGTCCCCAACGTGGCGTCGATGTTCTCCCCGTCCACGAGGACGTAGGTCGTCCGCTCACCGGCTGCACTCATGAGTCCAACGTAAGCCCGCCGTCGCCGCTGCGACGTACGGTTGTCGCATGCGACCTGCTGTGTTGTACGACGCGGACTGTGGATTCTGTCAGCGCTCGGTGCGGATCGTGCAGTGGCTGCGGCTGCCGGTCGATGCCGTCTCGATCGCCGACGCCGATCTGGAGCGGCTCGGGATCGACCCTGTCGATGCACTGACCGCGATGCCCTTCGTCGACGAGGCCGGTCGGGTCGTCTACGGGCATCACGCGTGGGCGTCGGCGCTCCAGCGCGGGGTGTGGCCGCTGCGCCTGCTCGGGCACGCGCTCGAGACCCCGCTCCTCGAGCCGCTCGCGCGCGCCGTCTACGGCTGGATCGCCGCGAACCGCTACCGCCTGCCCGGGGCGAGCGCCGCCTGCGCGTTGCCCGGCTGATTGCTCCGCTGCTCGGAATTGACAGTCACTTCGGTGACGGTCAAGCGTCGGTGAACTGACTGTTAATCCGGCAGGTGGCGCCACTTCGGAGGGTTCCGGTGCTCGCGCGCGTCGCTATCCGCGCTCGGGTTCGAGGGGATCGCGGTCGATCGGGTCGGGGAGCCCGGTGAGCTCGGGTCTGTCCAGGCGCGCGACCTGGTCGGCGAGCTCGAGGCCGGCGCCGGCGTAGACGTTGAAGGCGGCGTCCGCGCCGTCGCGCAGGGCCTGGCGGACCTCGTCGTCGTAGCGGGCGACGGCGGCGATCGTGCCGGTGAAACCTTGGGCGCGCAGCAGGCGCACCGCCGCGAGGTTCGCACCGTGGCGGGGCATCGCGAGGATCGCGATCTGCAGTGCGTCGCGGTGGCGCAGCCGCCGCCAGAAGTCGAGGTCGCTCGCGTCGCCCTCGACGACGTTGAGCCCCTGGTCGGCGAGCTTGGTGACGCGGGGCCCGTCGTTGTCGATGCCGACGACCATGAGTCCGTAGCCCGCCTCGAGGCGCCGATAGGCCGCCTGCCCGACGCGTCCCATGCCGAGCACGACGACACGGGCGCCGCCCGCATCCGCCGGGCGATCCTCGGGGTGCAGCCGGCCGTGCTCCTGCTTCGGCAGCCGCGAGGCCAACCCCGCGACGAGCCCCGCGCCGGGGCCGTTGGCCAGCGACGACACGACGAAGCTCATCGCGACCGCCAGGGAGATGACGAGCAGCCAGTCCTCCGGCACGAGCCCCTCGTCGACCCCGACGGCGATGACGATGAGCCCGAACTCCGAGAAGTTCATGAGCACGAAGCCGGTGAGCAGCGACGTGCGGTGCCGCAGCCGCATCGCCCAGAGGAGGGCGGCGTAGCCGGCGGCCTTGAGGGGCAGCAGGAGCAGCAGGAGCGCCGCGACGACGACCGTGTCGAGCGTCGGCAGCCCGGTCAGCCCGATCGAGACGAAGAAGCCGACGAGCAGCAGCTCCTTGATGTGGAAGAGCGCGCGCGACAGCTCCGAACTCGCCTGATGGGAGGCGAGCAGCATGCCCATGATGAGCGCGCCCAGATCGCCCTTGAGGCCGACGAGATCGAAGAGGAGGTAGCCCGGCACGAACGCCATGACGATGCCGAAGAGCGACTGGAGCTCGCCGTGGCCGACGCGGGTCCACATCGCGCGGATGAGCCGGGACAGCGGCCACAGCCCGATGAGCGCGAGCGCCCAGGGGTTGGGCAGCTGGCGGTCGGCGATCGTGAGGAAGATGACCGCCGCGATGTCCTGGATGATGAGGATCCCGATCGCGACGCGGCCGTAGAACGCGTGGGACTGGCCCCGATCCTCCAGCACCTTGACGACGAAGACCGTGCTGGAGAAGGCGAGGGCGAACGCGATGAGCGCGGCCGTCGAGGCGTCGATGCCGGCGACGAGCGCGAGCCCCGTGGACGCCAGGCCGAGCACGAAGGCGGCCCCGACGGCGACGCTCAGCGCGAGATGCAGGCTCGCGGTGAGCCAGACCTCCTTCTGCAGGAGGCTGCGGACGTCGAGTTTGAGCCCGATGCCGAAGAGGAGGAGGGTGACGCCGAGGTTGGCGATCGTGTCGAGGATCGCGAGGTGCTCGACGTGGATCGCGTTGAGCACGAAGCCCGCCGCGAGGAAGCCGACGAGGGGTGGCAGTCGCAGGAGCACGGCCGTGAGGCCGAGCCCGAAGGTGACGACGAGATATACCGCGACGGTCGACATGCCGGTCCGGTTCCTCCCTCTCGATGAGCCCCCCGGCCACGTCTGCCCGTCTGCCCGTCTGCCACGTCTGCCACGTCTGCAGACGGCACGCGCTGCAGGACCACGTGCGCTGCAGAAAAGGGTAGCCACCGCAGGCCGGAGGCCTAGGGTCGTGTCCATGACCCGGGAGACCACTCACGAAACGACGCGCCGGCTCGGCTGGGACGACGGCCGCTGGACGAACGAACCGGTCTCGGTGCGGATCACGCCGGGAGGCGACGGGTCGCGCGATCACCTCGTCGTCGAGCCCGCGTCGGGCAGCGACCTCTGGCGCACGACGTCCTACGGCTTCGTCCACGACGACGCGCCCGGTCTTCTCACCGATCTGCCCGACGGGGCGGCGATGGAGGTCGACTTCGTGCTCGGCGGCAGCGAGCAGTTCGATCAGGCGGGGATCCTCGTGCGGGCCGACGCGGAGTACTGGATCAAGGCCGGCGTCGAGTTCGCCGACGGGTCGCTGCAGCTCGGGGCGGTCGTGACGGCGGGGGTCTCGGACTGGTCCGCCGGGCAGGTGTCCTCGTGGGTCGGGCGGCGCATCGGCGTGCGGGTCAGCCGCAGCGGTGACGCGCTCACCGTCCGGGCGCGAGTGGAGGACGAGCCGTGGCGGCTTGTGCGCCTCGCCCCGATCGACCCGGCGGCGCCGTGGCAGGCCGGGCCGTTCTGTTGCGCGCCGACCCGGGCCGGTCTGGAGGTCGAGTTCCTCGACTGGGGGATCGGCGCCGACAGCGCGCTGCACTGAGCGCCAGCGTTACTCCTTCCGCTCATTCAAAGGGGGCATATCTGCCCCCTTTGAATGAGCGGAACCGTCAGCGCGCGCACGCGCGAGCTGCCCGAGACCCCACGCGCCGGGATCAGCTGAGGATGTCCTTGCGACGGAACCACCAGTACGCGGCCGCGATCGTGATGACCCCGTAGATGAGGGACCACAGCGTCGCGAGCTGGATCGGTGTCCAGTCGATGTCGGGGGAGAGTGCGGAGGTCCAGGCCCGCGAGTAGTGCATCGGCAGGGCGTGGCGCAGGTCGCCGAGCTCCTCGATCGTGTCGAGGATCGAGGCGACGATCGTGACGAGCACGGCCCCGCCGACCGCGCCGAGCGGCGCGTCGCTCAGCACGCCGATGAGCAGCGCGATGCCGACGACCTGCACGAGCGTCACCGCGACGACGAGCGCCGCGAGCGCGATCCGCGGCACGAAGTCGCCCCAGTCGAGGCCGACCCCGGTGGGGCTGGTGAAGGGCGACCACCCGTAGGCGATCCCCCCGACGAGCAGGGCCCACGCGGGCAAGAGCAGCGCGGCGACGGTCGTCTCGCCGAGGGCGACGACGAGCTTGCTCGTGAGGAGACGGACCCGGCTCACCGGCGCGATGAGCAGGTAGCGCAGCGAGGACCACGACGCCTCGGAGGGCACCGCGTCACCGGCGAAGAGAGCCGCGAGGATGACGAGGAGGAAGTCGCTCGCGGCGAAGATGCAGAAGACCGCGAAGTTCGCCGAGCCGCTCTGCGCGAGGTCGACGAAGCGCCCCCCGCCCGATCCGCCGTCGCCGAGCGAGAACGCGCCGACGAAGATGAGCGGCAGCGCGAGCAACAGGCCGAAGGCCCAGGCCGTGCGGCGCCGCCCGATCTGACGGCCGAGCTCGACCCGCCAACGCAGCGGGGGCTTCGGCGGTCGGTGGGGGTCGGTGGCCCGGCGACGCCGCGCCGTCGCGGCGCTCATCGCCGACGCACCTGTCGGAGGCGGTTCATGCGCCCCTCCTCGTCATCGCCGGTGTCGGACTGGGCTGTGTGGGACTGCGCTGGGTCGGAATCATCCGGGCCGCCGGCCCCGGAGCCTGCAGTCGCGGGCGGACCGGTGCTCGTGGTCGCGCCCGCGCCCTCGGTCGCCCCCGCGCCGGGCGCTGTCGAATCCGCGCCGGCTGCGGTCGAACCGGCGCCCGTGCCCTTGCGGCGCCTGCGGAATCGGGAGCGGCGGCTCCGGCCGCCGGCCTTCGGCGCGTCCGGTGCATCGGCGTCATCGGTGTCGTCCGTGGCGCCGACGGGCCTGCCGTCGTGGTCCAGGACGCCGAGGAAGACCTCCTCCAGCCGCTTGCGGGCGACGACCGACTCGATGTCGGCCCCCGCCTCGACGGCCGCGGTGACGAGATCGCCGCGCGGGGCGTCGCCGACGAGCGTGAGGGTGTGGGCCGCGGGGTCGAGTCGGATCCGGCTCAACCCCCGACCCACCGAGCTCTCGCGCAGTGCCTCGGCGACCGCCTCGGGGTCGCAGGCGGGCCCGAGGGTGATGACCGTCGTGCCGTCGCCCGTGACGAGTTCGGCGACCGATCCGGTCACGATGACCCGGCCCCGGTTCATGACGACGACGTGGGTGCACGTCTGCTCGACCTCGGCGAGCAGGTGGCTCGACACGACGACGGTCCGCCCCGTGCGGGCGTAGTCGCGCAGGATCGGGCGCATCGCGGCGATCTGCGGCGGGTCCAGCCCGTTCGTCGGCTCGTCGAGGAGGAGCACGTCGGGGCGCCCGAGCATCGCCTGCGCGATCCCGAGGCGCTGGCGCATCCCCTGGCTGTACGTGCGGACCGGGCGATCCACCGCGTCACCGAGCGCTGCGACCTCCAGAGCCGCCTCGACTTGGGCGTCGGCCGGATCCCGACCGGTCGCCTCCCAGTAGGCGTGGAGGTTCTGGCGCCCGGTGAGGTGCGGCAGGAAGCCGGGGCCCTCGATGAGGGCGCCGACCCGGCGCAGCACCGGGGAGCCGGCGTGCACCGGCTCGCCGAGCACGTGGACCGAGCCGGCATCGGGGCGGATGAGCCCGACGAGCATCCGCATCGTCGTCGTCTTGCCGGCGCCGTTCGGGCCGAGCAGTCCGACGACCTGCCCCGCCTCGGCGCGCCACGAGACGTCGTCGACGGCGCGATGCCCGTCCTTGTACGTCTTGACGAGGTTGTCGACGCCGAGCGGCACACCCGCATCCTCCACCCGAGTGTCGCGCCGGTCGCCGCGACGACGCCGCACCCACGTGACCAGCGCGAGCGTCGTGACGAGCAGGAGCAGGGCGGCGAGTCCGATGGCGGCGCCGAGCACCTCGCGGTCGACCCGCTCGAGGCCGGCAAGTGGTCCGCTCGCCGCCGCATCGTCGGCCGACGGGTCGGTGAGCGCCGTGGTCACGGGCAGGACGAGGGAGTCGTCGGCGAGGCCGACGGTGTAGAAGCGGGCGTCCTGCGGCACGGCGTAGCCCGCGTCGGTCGTCGAGACGAGCACCCGCCAGTGCGCCCCCTTGGCCATCGAATACGTGCCCGGCGGCAGCGCGACGTCGACGTCGACGGGGGTGCCCGGCGTCGTCGCCACCCGGATCGGCACGACCTGGCTGCGCGGCGAGACCGGCCCGGCGGGCGTCATCCGCCAGATCGAGGCGAAGAGGGTGGCGTCGCGGGCCGTCGAGATGACGCGCAGGCGCACCCGCGGCGTGCCGGCGACGTCGATCCGGTCGGCGAGAGCGGGAGTGTCGAAGGCGACGTGCTGGCCGGGCAGCGCGGCGAGGGCATACGCAGCGGCCGCGGCGGCGCCGCCACCCGAGCCCCCGGACCCGGTCGAACCGCCCGAGGGCGCGCCGGCACCGCCTGCGCCGAAACCGCCGGCGTTGCTGATCGCCGACGGATCGCCGCCCGGCGGCGAGAGCAGGAGCGCAGTGGAGCCGTCGGCCGGGGAACCCGTCGCAGACGTCGGCGCACCCGTCGTCGCACCTCCGGTCGAGCTGCTCGTCGCGCCCGGGGGTGGCGACGATGCCCCGTCGGCCGGTGTCTGTCCGCCGGGCTGACCGGCCGCATCACCTTGCGCTCCAGGCGCGCCCGGGCTCGCCGCGGCGCGGGACAGGCCGACCCGGGTGCCTGTGGCGGCGCCGGTCGGGGCGAGCGTCACCGGCGGCGCGGTCGAGAGAGAGATGTCGCGTTCACCGCCGGTGACCGGGACCGGCGCGGAGAACGCGGGCAACGGCGGCTCGCCCCCACCGGATCGCCCCGCGTCGGTGAGATACCGCTCGAACCACGGGAGGAGGGTGTCCGCGTCACTCGGTGCCGCGCCGCCGTCGTGGCCCCCGTCGAACCAGCGCAGTGCGACCGGCACGCCCTGCGCCGTGAGCGCCCGCGCCGTCGCGTCGGATTGGTCGAGGCCGAAGAGCGAGTCGCGCATCCCCTGCAGGAGCAGGGTCGGCGCCTTCACGCCCGACAGAAGCGGCGCAGGACTGTTCCGCCGCAGGATCTGCTCCATCGTCGGCGAGACCGTCCCGGTGTCGGCTGCGTCGAGGAAGACGCGGCACAGCGTCGGGTCGAAGCGCCCGCAGACGTTGATCGGGCCGACGGGGGTCGTGCGCGGAGCCGCGTTGACGGCGGAGGAGAAGAGCAGGGAGGCCCAGCGCCGCTTGAAGACGCCGTCCTGCGCGCCTCGGCGGCCCGGCACGAGTGCGTTCGCGAGGTCGTGCCACGTGATCGCGGAGGCGACGGCGTCGACGCGCGGATCCGAGCCGGCGAGCATGAGCGCGAGCGCCCCGCCGTAGGAGCCGCCGGCGACGCCCACCCGCGGGTCGCCGACGCCGTCGAGCTGCACGTCGGCTCGGGTCGCGAGGTGGTCGAGGAGCGTGCGGGCGTCGGCGACCTCGAAGTCGGGGTCGTCGAGGTGGATCCGCCCGCCCGAGGCGCCGAACCCGCGCGCGGTGTAGATGAGCGTGACGTAGCCCGCCGATGCCAGCTCGCGGGCGCGGTCGACGAGATCGGCCTTGCTCCCACCGAACCCGTGGGCGAGCAGCACGGCGGGGTGTCGGCCCTCCTGGGCCGGGGCGATGACCGTGGCGTCGAGCGAGACCGCGCTCCCGTCGGGCTCGGCGCCGACCGGGATCTTCACGTCCTGCGTCTGCGGGTCGGCGCGGGGGAGGTCGATGCGTTGACCGCGTTGACCGGCGGGCAGGGCCGGAGGAGCCTGCGCCACTTGAACGGCTGCGACAGGAGCCGCCGCGCCGGCAGCTGCAGCGCCCGCGCCGGGAGCTGCCAAGGGAGCGCCGACAACTGCCGCAGAGGGTGCGGCCAGCAGCGCGGCAGTGAGCAGCCCGGCTGCCAGGAGGCTCCACCGACCCGTCGCCATTCGCCATCACCACGTCTCGTCGCGTTCGCGCTTGCCGACGAGCAGGCTGCTCGATCGGTCCGATTCAGGCTACGTGTCGGCACCGACAAGAACGCTCGGCGGCCGTGAATCCGGACGTCGCGGCGGTCCGCCGTGGTCGGGGTCGATCCGCTTGACTGGGCCGATGGACAGGGACACCGGCTCCGATCCGGGATCGTCGTCGCGCCGGCAGGTCGTGCTTCGCGGTGTCGGCTTCGTCGTGCTCGGCGTGGGCCTGCTGTCGCTCGGCGGCTGGATCTATCGGGTGGCCGGGCTCCTCGCGATCGCCCTCGGCGTCTTCGGGCTCGCCTCGATCGTCGTGCGCCGTCGGCCGGGACGCACCGATGCGCCACGGCCCGCGTCGCCCGAGCCCTCGCGCAGTGCGGCCTCGGACCCCTCGGCACCGTCGCCCTCGTCGCCGTCCCCGTCCTCACCGTCTCCGTCGTCGACCCCGGCGACGCCGGCGACGCCGGCGACGCCGGCGTCACCATGGGAAGCGGCGGCGCCTGCCGAAGCCGTGGAGCCGCTGCCCGAGTCGGCGCGGCGGCGCGTCGACGCGCACCTGTCGGCGCTCGTCGACGCGGGAGCGCTGGCCCCCGACGAGATCGAGACCGCCTGGCTGCTCGAGCGACTCGCAGAAGAGGGTGGCGACCTGGACGGCGACGACCTCTTCCTCGTGCTCGGCGAGCGGCCACTGCGCCGGATGACCCTCCTCGAGGGCCAGGTCGAGCAGACCCGGGAGACCGTGCACGACGAGATCGCCGAGCTGGCCCGGATCGCGGGCGTGCCGACCGAGGTGCAGCGTGTGGAGGTCACGCCGACTCGGCCACGGGAGATGCGGATCGAGGCGGAGCTGACCGTGGGAGACGAGCCGGTTGCCCTCGACTACGCATCGCCGGCGAAGGATCTGACCCTCGATCTGCCGGTCGGGCTTGCCCCGACGCTCCGGGCGGCGGGCGGTCTCCGGTTGGCCGGGTTGAGCTGCGGCGACGGTGACGTGTGGGTCGCGGCCTTGGATCCTGACACCGACCTGGCGCTCCTGGATCGGCACGGGCGGGTCGAGGGTGGCAGGCGCGGGGCCGCCGCCGGCGGGCTCTGGTTCGACGAGGCCGCCATCGGCTGACCGTGCAGTGCGCGGCTCGCGGCCGGCGACGCCGGATGCCCGGCTGTCGGCCGGTGCGGAGTCAGTCGGTGCTGCGGGTCACCGGCGGCTGCGCCGACCAGGGGAAGACGATCCACTGGTCGGTGTGCGCCCACGCGAAGTCCGGCTCGACGACCGTCGTCGGCTTGGCGTAAAGCACCGCGCTGCGGGCGTCGGCACCGTGCGTCGCGAGCAGATCGAGCACGAGCGCCAAGGTCCGCCCGGAGTCGACGACGTCGTCGACGACGAGGAGGCGCTTGCCGCGGATGCTGTCGGTGTCGAGCAGCGGCGCGAGCAGCACCGGGTCGGGGGAGGGTCTCGTGGACGTCGGTGTAGAACTCGACGTTGATCGCGTCCGTCAGCTTGACCCCGAGCGCGTAGGACAGCCCGCCCCCGGGCAACAGCCCGCCGCGCGCCACCGCGATGAGGACCTCCGGCTCGAAGCCGGAGTCCTTGACCTGCTGCGCGAGCTCACGGCAGGCCTCGCCGAAGCGGTCCCACGTGAGGACCTCCTTCTCGGGCAGGTCGTCGGAATCCGCGTGGTAGGCCGTCATGGAGGTCACCTTAGGCCTGCCGCGCGGCGCCGCGCGGTGCCCTCGCGAAACGGCGCTGTGCGGACGTCGTGGCCGAGCCGCGGCTGAGCCGTGGCCGAAAACGCGGCCGACAACGCGGCCGACAACGCGGCTGACAACGCGGCCGAACCTTGTCGGTGTCTCCTGCGAGGGTGCTGCCATGGACGCACGAGTCAGCTTCATCACCCTCGCCGTCGCGGATCTCGCCGCGACGCGCCGCTTCTATGTCGACGGGCTGGGGTGGACCCCTGAGCTCGACGTCGACGACGTCGTCATGATCCGGGCCGGTGAGCGACTCGTCCTGTCCCTGTGGGACGAGCGCAGCTTCACCGAGGAGGTCGGGCCGATCCGACGCGGCCCCGGACTCGTGCCGATGACGCTCGCGCACAACGTCGCGACGAAGGCCGAGGTCGACGCCGTGCTCGCGACGTCGCGGGGCTGCCGGGGCGGATCCCGTGCACGCGGCGGTCGCGCGGGAGTGGGGTGGCTACACCGGGTACTTCGGCGATCCCGACGGGTTCCGCTGGGAGGTCGCCTACAACCCCGGTGAGATCGGCGCTTCCGTGCTGCCGTGACGACTCGGTCGAGTCGCCCCTTCGCTGCCGCGTGCCGCCGGCCTGCGCGAGGTGAGTGTCGTGATCGACCGGCCGAGAGGGTCGTGGCCCGCCTCGGCTTGCGCGAGCGTCTCGCCGGCGTTCGGCGCGCTCGTAGGGTGAAGAGGTGAGCGATCAGAGCGACGAGCGACAGGGCGATGACGTGCAGGAATCTGCTGTGCAGGCTGCCGACCCAGCGTCCACTGCGGCGGGTGGGACGGATCGGTCGGTGGACCTGCGGTCGATCGAGGGGGTCCTCATCGACATGGACGGTACGCTCATCGACTCCGACGCCTCCGTCGAGCG
>RRZU011648585.1_pt1 | contig 20971 bp, 24 predicted proteins | sample 2165561 | NCBI WGS metagenome assembly RRZU01 (sample SAMN10456909, study PRJNA506462) | wastewater metagenome | isolation source: wastewater sludge | place: USA: Moscow, Idaho | reverse complement strand
GAATCCTCTTCATTACCCACCTCATAGATTTGTTCTGGTGAACAAATGATGTGATTGATTGAATCCTCTGTAATATTTGAGAACCGAGAATATGGTTTAAGCGTGTTGACTTGCACCAGTTTCGCAATAGGCTTGCGCACGATGTTCGGCGAAGCATCCTCTAGGAAATTGAGGTAATGCTCAATTCGGTCCAGAGTAAATGTTAGGGTCTTATCACCCTCTTTAAAGCCCGAATATTTGCGTGTGATACGTGCTAGTGCAGCCAGATCACGACCATCATTACGAGCCAAAAAGTCCAACATGGCACTAATGCGGTCAGCATTAATTTTACGTGCCAAGACTTCGATTGGTTGAAGCTGTTGCAAGTTATCAAGATCAAACGAATCGTATGCTGTTTGATACTTGTCCACAATCAATAACTCTGCGAGACCACAGAAGTTATGAAAAAACGCTTCATTACGATGTTCGCCGTACCCAATTCGTTTAGGTTCCCAACGGTATTCAAAGTAAGGCTTAGTATCAGTTGGTGGATATACGCTTGTAGGCGGTATAAAAATCTCATGTAGAGCCAAATGAATACTTGGGCGATCTTTAATCGTCTGGACTATAAATTGGAGTACATCATCTTCACATAAGACGTAGTGAACATCGTCTGTTGGTGGTCTGGTAAGGTCATATTCCTTACCGGCATTACGCCCACCAATTACTTTGACAACGACTTTCATAAAGTACCCTTATTCGCTCGTGCAGCACACGAGCGATATGCCTAAACTGAACGATTACAGTAGTGAGAATGTGTCGCCAAATTCTGAGCCATTATCCAGAATTTGCTTCAATAGACGTTTTGACTGTAATAAGCGCGAATCGTTTAACACCTTGTCTAGTGCAAGCAGACGATCTTTAAATCCTTTCCCATGACCTTTGATCTTAGGTAGGATGTGTTGGGCTACAGCAAAGTCAATCGGAGACATTTGTTGATAGTTCAGTTCGTTGGCTACGGCACAGTAGCGCAGGATAGCATTGCTCTTACGCTTTGAAATATGTACTGCCGGTGTGTTGGCAATTTCCATTTGCAGTGCATTTCGGATTTCTTGAAGGATACTTAATTCCGAATCCAGTTTTCCTGTTTCTTGCAAAATGCTCAATTCAGAATCCTGTTTTCCTTGCTCTTGGAATTTAATAGGGTTGGCATCAATCATAAATGCTTCTGCAAGCTCTTTATAAGGGACAGCTCCATTAAATAGAAGGTTCTCAACCTCCATTGCTTCATTGGTGTTTGAATCCTCAATGCCAAGCGTGATCACACCGGCACGGTCAAGTAAGCGATCTGATAAAGGCTCAACGGTTGCATCCGTGTTGATGGTTGCAATAAAACGTAAGTTAGGCGGTAATTCCAGAGTGAATTGCTTGTCACGACCACCTAGATTCAGAATTTTACCTTCCTGAAAGGTGTCACAAATTGACAGGAAATCTGACCAGTAGTGTTCCATTGGAGAAAGGTTTGCTTCATCCAAGAGAATCATGCTTAACATTTCGTGGTTGATGTTGTTGTTTTCAGTACCATACTTAGATTCTTCAATCGCTTTAAGCATACTATAGATGCCTGTACGACCTTCTTCATAAGACTGGCGCAGGGCATTTTTATTTCCTAATAAGTCTTTGCTAGAAGTCCAACCACGAGCTACCGCAACATTTAAGAAATTACACTTATTGGTTCCAGAACCGTTAATACCTAAAGCTTCCGCGAAGTTGCTAACAGTTGAGGTTTTACCAGTACCGGGATATCCACTAAAAATAGTGAGGTAGTTTTGCATTACACTCACGATCAGGTTGGCTGTTTCGTTATAAGTGAGAGTGCGCCCTTCTTGCTTATTAATGCGAGTTTGAATCTCACTGATATACGAAGAACGTGTTTCGCCCTCCAAATGAATAGCAGCCGGAGAAATAGGCTCCAAAATAAAAGGTTCATTTTTGCTGTTGAAATTACTACCAGTCATAATGCCACGTAGACCGCGTAATGTTACATCCTCAACCGCTTTATCGGTTAATAAGCTTGGGTTTTGAATCAAACGTGCTTGGTGTTCGAGTGCCTTATCCATTTCCTTGATCTGGTCACGCTTATGGCTAACGTCTTGGTCCAGAGTTTCACGGCGACCCTCTAAACGTAGAATCTGTTGCTCAAGATCAGTTCCTTGTTTTAGGATTTGCAATGTAGAAGTAAGCTCTGCGATTTGGTTCTGCAAGCCTTCAACTTCTTGCGTCAAACTTTCTGTATTTGCCTGACTTTGACGCTCGTTAATTTCTTTCTGGTTGGATTCGTAATCAGCATGTAGTTTTGCAATTTTACGCTCAACAATCTGCTTCTCATTCGCTAAACGTGTTTGCATTGCGGTGATCTGCGCATCATGCGCAGTACGCAGCTCTTCCAATTCTTTGTTATTTTTGTTGGTCAACGCATCAATGTGATCTTTCAAAATCACACTTCCGTTAGTTTCCAAGAAATTTGTTAGGAACTGACTACCCTCTTTAGAGTTCAAGTAGCGTTTGATTAGGTCATATTCTTGTGTGTCTTGAGCCAAGAATTGATCAAGCACCTTGAATAAACGCTCTACACGTTCTGATTTAACAATGTGGTTTTTACGAATGGATGTTTCAATCGCTGTACGCAATGTGTTGGCATGGTTTTTTGAGATTGAATTATCTTTAGCAAACTCACTGCGCAAATAGTATTGAATCAGGTTTACGTCTGAAATGTAGTCAATAACTTCAAAATCAATCGCTGATTTAACGATGTGTAGATTTGAAATGTAGATTGCTTGCAAGTTTCCAGAATTGACCCGCAAAAGAATTTCATTATCTTCTAGGGCTTTTAGAGGGAACTTTGCAATATGGTTGTTTTGCAAACCAAGCGGTGTGATTTTATTGACTGTCTCAAAGATAATGTCATCTTCAATGCCAATAGTTGTATCACGACGAATCTGGAATGGACCATATACATAATTGTCCACGATTGCGAAGAATGGGATACCCACTGCCGGGAGCTTAGGCATCAAGTGTGATACTAGGCGACCTGTACCCACATCAGGAAGGCGTGGCAAATGAACTACTTGCACGTAGCCAGAATCTAGGCGTGACGCATTACTACCTAATGAGAAGTAACGGCAATTGTTAGGGTTGTTGCGGATGATCTCTAATTCACGTTCAATACGTTCAGCTTCTTGAGGTGTATCATCTTTTTTTTCGCACGTATCATGGTAGGTGTTGAGGTAGAAAATGTCCTCGTTACTAAATTCATTTTCAATAACACCAAAACCACGGCTAATCCAGATGCGGTTGTTATTTGGGAACTGACCGGGTTGAATCGCCGTAATTGTTGAATCATCGTTTTCAAAGGCTATAGGAATTACATAACCTTTTTCGCTACCTATACTAAAACCATTTTGTCTGTGTACGATTAAACGCATTACTATCTCTTAATATATATATCTATCTCAAGTTTTATTAAGTTTTTATCCGCACTGTAAAGGATTAAATATACCTTAATTAAACCACCAATATTGATTCTTTATGAACCAATATTAAGTACAAATTATATCATTATTGGTTGATATTTTAACTGCGAATTTACTAAATTTGCCTTATTTTACAGCGTTTTTATAGTTTTCATCTTATCTATTTTTAAAGTAAAAAAGCCAGGCTAAAGCGAAAAAATATATAATATTTCCATTATATTTCCACATTCCACTAATTCTTAATTTAATATAAAAAAGCATGCCTAATGACATGCTTTTTTTTGTTTAAAGTTAAACTGGTTTAAGCCACTTTTCTTTTTGCTTTATTTTTATTGCCAAATGATTTATTTAATAAATCTTTAGCGTCTCGAATACCCGCTTTAGCAGCAGCTTCTAAATAACTTCGACCAACTTTACGAATACGCTTTTGAATGTTTTGCGTATAAATTGCACCCAAACCATAAGCTGCTTGAGCTGCAAGATCACCTTCATGTGATAAGAGCAAGCTAAAGTAGTTTTCAGCTTTCATCAGGTCACGTTGCACACCAACACCAGAATAGTAGCAGTTAGCTAAATTCAAAATTGCATCTGGGTTGCCTTTATCTGCACCCACCTGAAAACAGGCTGCTGCATCAGCATAATTTGGAAAGCCAAACTCGAAACCTTGAATATGCAGAATACCCATTTCGTTATCTGCAACAAGATCACCCAACTCCGCAGCTTTTTTATAATATTCAAAGGCTGTTTGAAGGTTCGTTTTCGCCATGTGCGGTTCATTGATGCGCTGACTAAAGTAGATCGCAATAGATAGATACCCTTTAGAAAACCCTCGCTCCCCTGCAATCTTGTATAGGTCGATTGCCATATCAATGTCTTTATTCACACCGTTGCCTGTTTCGTACAGATAACCGAGTGTATGCGCTGCAAAGGCACTATTAGATCGTACCGCTTCTTTTAACCAACCAATCGCACGTTCCAGATTAGGTTCTGTGCAAAAACCGTGTAGGTAACAGCGTCCAATAAGAAATTGAACCATTGGTTCTTGAGTTTTTTCTTCGCGCTCAAACAAGTTTGAAAGGTAGTTTTGACCAATCGGGTTATCAATTAGTTTTTGAATACGATCTATGGCAGATTGGTTGCCGTGTGTTAATGCCAAAAAGTATTTGTCTAGGGATTCAAATAGATTACCGCTTTTATGGTGCATGTCAGCAAAGCCGATCATTGCTTCCGGGTGATTGTGATTAGCTGCGGTATCCAGATATTTAAGAGCGTCTGTATACTCTAATTCTGTATGCCACTTCCCTTTGCAGAACGCATCACCAATAATGAAGTTCGCATTGATATGACCCAGATCGGCAGCTTGCGTGAAATAGGCAACAGCTTTTTTGAGATTGGGTTTGTTGGGCTTTACCATAGATAGGCGAATACCCTTTTCATACAGATCACGAGCATGCAGTTGTTTTTGGTACTCTGCGCCGTCTTTTTCTTGCTTTGTGTGCATGGGTTTAATACTCCTAATGACACGCAAAAGTATAAAGGCGTTTCTTCATTTATAACAGTTAATTAAAAAATAATTATTCCAATAGGTTACTTGTTCATCCAATTAAGGCTTATTGACTTATGCTATGTTTCAGCGTTATAATTACAAGTATGTAATAAGAAATGTCAGGTGAAAAATGACAGATAAAGTTGATAATATTGTTTCGTTCTCTCGCGCTAAGGTTAGTAGTGATGAAACAAAAGTACAAAACCTGATTCGAGCTGTTAAGGGGTTTGGCTTCCAGACTTTTGAAAGCCCTGAACCACTGTCATTTAACGTAGTTACAGGCAATAGTAAAAAAACAGGTGCGCACGTAGTACGTGTTGAGCTGAAAGAAAACGGTTGGTTCTTTAAGGCTGACTTGGCATCTTTAGATTATGGTTCCAAAAATCCTGTGATCAACCGTGCTACTGCACACAACTTGATTAATGAAGCTATGGGTAAATTACAAGAAGAATTTGCCGGTGTTGAAATCAATGGAACCGAGTATCAGGGCGTATGGCAGCTTCGTGACTTTCCTTATGAAGAGAATTTTACAATCCTGTTCATGCTTGGTGTCTCACGTAAAGAGAATGCCAGTCCGATCTCTGTAATTCAGCACCTTGCTAGTGTACCTAAAATTGCATTTAAACTCGTTAAAGATGGCGTTTAATCAAAAAATTGAACCAATCTTTCTTGAAAAACTAGGCGCATAATGCGCCTTATTTTTTGCTATATTTAAGTTATCAGGTTGAGTTTCACCTGTTGATCGCAAGAGCAAGAATAATATGAATAAAATACTAATAGCACTACAGGTCTACCTATTAGATGGCTTTAAGGGTAAAGCTATTGTTCTATGTTCAGCATTGATCGTGGTAGCTTTGCTTTGGGCGTACAATTCCGATAGTGATTTAGCTTACCAGTCCCATTGGGCTGAGATTAAGAAATCTGATCTGGATAAGCCAGCAATGACCAGTCATATCATTGTCCTTCGCTACTACCTACGAAAAACAGGTGTTGATTACCTTGAGGATGAACTTAATTCGCAATCGCATATTACCAATCGGCAGCTTATTGAATATCTGGGTAAGCTCGCCACCATATATGATGAATACAAAATTGCCCGGCATCCAAGACGAGGTGCTTTAAACCCTTCTTAGGGTTCTACTAAAATAGATTTGTTCCAGAATGGTTTTAGATAGGCACTAATTTTTACAGTGTTCTTTAGTTGGCAAATGAAATACCATGCCACTCACTAATGAGCTAATACGATTACTTTCAGCTTTACGTTGCTTGGTATTCACTGATAGCGCATAAATGATCATTCAAACTATATTAAAAGCCCTCAATTGAGGGCTTTTATATTTATAGATTTCCGCGCTTCTTTTTTTTTATTTCCGTACTCACCACCTCTTTTAATTGGCTTAATGACTTGAGCATGGCTGCTTGGTACTTTTTGTACTTATGGTGGTTGAAGTACACGTATGCAATAGACATGAAAACAGGTATAAGAAGAAGTTTATATGCAGAATATTCATAGAACAAAGCGATCAGCATAAATATGAGGAATACACCTCCAATAATAGCCCCCAGGTTACGTGCATATTTAATTTTTTCAAGCTTTCGACCACAGTTGGCATTAAGGTCACAGGTATTCTGGCTTATATTATCAACTTTCTTGTTGAGTGCTCGCATATCCTGATTCAACACCTCAAGGCGACTTGTTAATCGAATTGACGCATCATGTAATTGATCGCCGTAGCTTTTTAATTCTTTTTCTATACGGCTAATTCTTCCAGTAATGGTAAGCAAGTATCGTGAATACTCAATTTCACGACTATCTATTGTAAAGGAACCCTTATAGTCACGACTGATTTGTTCTAACTCCCTAGTCGCCGTCTCAAACAGTTTCCGCATAAGGCTATATTGATCTGAAAGCTCTTCGTAAAGATCAAAAGCATTCTTTGTGAGAGTTGCATAATCCATATTGGAATACGTTGTATTCAATAGACTGTGTATTGATGATAGGTGGCTTACATAGTCTCTAGTCTGTTCTGTAAGGTTTTCCAGAACCTCAATAGTGATGTGATGATCTAATGGGGTGATTGGCTCCTGAATCCCCATGAAATTATCGAAGTGGTTTTTGTAGGTCTGAACATCAAGTAGCTGTAAGGCTTGAATCCGATTTTCTAATAGCGCGTATTTTTGCTGAATATCGAATGATTTGATTTGTTGAATCATCTTCCCCACTTCGTCCAAAGACTGTTGTATAGGTATTGGCTTTGCCGGGGCTTGAATTTGACTGTTCATGGTGCACTTCTTATCGGATATCCGTCTGACAGATCGGAGTTCGTATTCCATGCAGTGTATATATTGTCAGACAGTTTGTTAAGTATCCCTACTTTTTTTATCTGTTTTTTTTGAATGACGCATCAATATTCTTTCATGTACTATGCACTAGAAGTAGTTACTTTTATAAGCACCATTTAGGGCTTTTAGCAAAGTTAGAATTATGAAAATGAACCTCAAGACACCGATGGAGTGGTTTAACTTTTCCACCTACCAGTTATTCAAAGTAAGCCTAATCATTAATTTTTTTGGTCACTGTGCTTTGGCAATCCCGGTACTTGGGTACGAAGCCTTAGACATAACGCAGAACGGCTTTATTGTATATCTGTTTGTCTCGCATATCATCACAGTCATTCTGGCTCAGTATCACGGTTATTCTAAAATCCCCGGTCTATTCGGTGCGTGTACGACCTTATTTGGATTCATACCGTATCTTGGATGGTTGATGCACTTGATTACTGCAATGCTTACTGGACCATTATCTATTCGATTGGTAGCAACATGCCCATTTTCAAAAAGACATAGACCGCTACAAGAGCGAATTAATGCAAGAGAGCAGAAAAAAACGCCGTAAATTGATGATTATTTATACAAATCGTTTTAAGAAGGCTTTTTTTTTAAACATCACTCTTTTTTGTATTGACTTATGCCATGTTTTAGGTAATAATTTAACACATAGAGATACAGATATTTCTCTAAATAGATTTAGTAAGAAATTAAATATAATTTCTTAGAATAACCAGTAACCTTTAAGTCCTATTGGTTTCGGACTTTCAAAAGCTAGAAGCCAATCAGTTTATCCTAGAGTCTGCGCTTCAGACTGCTAAAAACTCGAAGCAACATCAAATACCCCTTCTTCGGAAGGGGTTTTCTTTTGTCTAAAAAAAAGTTACAGCAATTATTCACATTGACTTATGCCATGTTTTAAAGGTATACTTCTGGACATATAGAGCAAGGTGCTCAACCGGACAACCATCCGGATTAATTGGTTATTTAAAGGGTTAAGAATATGAGTTTAAGCATTTGGGCGACTACCGCCAACCACATTGACAAGGCAGAGCACGGAGCAAGCCCAGAGCTGTTTTCTTATGGTATTTCGCTTACGCCTGATCTACGCGAAAACTACACCCCACAGAAGGCTATTCACCTGGTCAGCCTATTGTTGGCAGTCGTTTTTAGTCGTCATAACGTCGATACTATTCACGCCACACCTTCCGCAGAGCTGCGTAGCGGTCTAGTGAATGATAGTGAAGCTCCGGCAAATCAACAGATCATCTATATGACTGCCAAAACTATTGAAAATGAGTACCTAAAACTCAAATGGTCGTTGGAAGATATGGTGCGTTTTAGTCTGCGAGTGCGCCGTTGGTTATCTCAACGTGAGACAGATACCGTGGATGGCATTGGTAAGGTAATTTATGGTCTGTTAAAAGACCTAGATGCTAGGGTTCATTTCCAACAGGCTGCATAAAACAGATCAGATTGTTGATCTATTTCTTGATGATGTGGGTGAGTTCCTAAACCTGATCACTTACGCTGAATTAGACAGCTACTACTCACCATTCCAGATCATTAAGGAAGCTATGGATGACACACCGTTTATGCAATTTGTACTTGGTTATAACGGAGAAACCACTTTTCGTTTATATGGTAATGATTTCCCTGTTATGCAGCGCGATATTCACTGTCTACATGGTTATGTTGTAGCTGAATTTGCTAATTCTAAAGCAACAACAGAAGCAGAATTAAAAGTTGATACTAAAGCTACTGCTGACTTTATTGTGGGTATTCTGAGTGGCACTATTTTCTAAGCTCGCTTTTACCCTAAGAGCGAGTTTTGCCTGAAAAAGTCGATCAGGTCGGTATTCATCACATTTCATGCCTTAAATATGTGTGATATTTTACATGAAAGATGAATACCTTGACCTGCTTGCTTAAAGTTTAGTTAATATATTCAGTTTGAAATTTAATGTCGTATCTGTCAGAGCGAATTGTTTAAAATGTATAATTTAATGCAGTTGTCTTATTTTCTTACCACCACCCCCTATTTGCATGTTTTACTGCCAAAAAATATTAATGACAGCAGCTCTTTCAAAGATATGTTGAAGAATGGAATTGAAGAAGTTTTCATCGTTATTGCTAACATGAATGGACTTGTCATTCACATCAGCAATGTAAAGTTCAATAAATCAATTAAGACCATGATTGATGTAACAAGCGTATGTGATACAGATTCTTTTCTTGAGTTCGGACTGGATGATATGTACCTAGAAACGAATGGGGTCCAGATACTTGATAACAATGGTATGTTAATGTTTAATCAGGATGTTTTGAAATACCTTTATCAAACAAAACTCGCAGCTATAAATGAAGCCATCCATGAAACTTTGTTAGATTTGGCTGTGCGTATCAATTATATAGAGAAAAACAGCCCTCAATCTAATGCTGTATCTACTTCTATAGATTACCTCTTGAAGAAAGATGATAAACCCGGACAAACCAATTGCAAGGGTTTTGTAGAACACTATGCCAGAACACACAACACCACCAGACGCAACCGTTTGAAACGTAGCACCTCCCCTTTTCAGTCGCGTATTGGATGATGGTGTAAAGGTGTACTTGCTAACCCCTTTATTTAGTCCTAAATTGGCTTTAGAAGAACGAGGGAATAAATATGGATGATCAGGCTTCAAAAAAACGCTTCAAGCGTTATTTATTAAATCGAGTGGTGATCTTTTTAGGCATCATTGCCATTTTAATGTACGTCTTTGGTTTTTCTTGGACTAGCTTTGAAATCAGGTTGCTCATATTTGTCTTTTGTATTATGGCATTGATAAGCGGGGGCTTTTATTTTTTTCGCTATTTGGATGCCAGAAATATGAGCGTATTTGAATACCTTGATGAAACGCTTGGTGCAGATCGCCACCGCTATATTTGGTACATTGCCGGTGCTGCATTCTCAGGTTTGATTGTCACAAAGATATTGATCGGATAGCTCTTTGCTGATTAAGCTCAGACGATGCTTTTACGCCTTCTGATTGCATGGAACTTGGTAGGCGTTAGTTTTTTAAAATAATAAAAAAATGTTTTGTTATTTTTAGAGTTTTACCATCATATAATGCAAAAAAAGATTCTAACTTCACTGCATGACGCATGAGAGTTTTTTTAGTTCTCAAATAAACGAATAAATTAAGTATAAATAAGCAGCCTAATTGGTGTAACACCCTATATATTCATGCGTTCCAACAATTTAAGCCAGGTATAAACTGTCTTTAGCTTACCGTAAAAATAGATTGATTTCTTATTGACTTATGCCATGTTTTAAACGATAATTTAGGTATCAAAAACATAAAAGGATACATAATATGCGTGGCGTGAACCGAGTCATCTTAGTAGGTACATTGGGTCGTGACCCAGAGACAAAAACTTTTCCGAATGGTGGGTCTATAACTCAATTCTCAATCGCAACTTCTGACAGTTGGATTGATAAAAATACTGGTGAGCGTAAAGAGCAAACCGAGTGGCATCGTATTGTTCTTAATAACCGCTTAGGTGAAATAGCACAACAATACCTTCGCAAAGGCTCTAAAGTTTTTATCGAGGGTGCTCTTCGTACTCGTCAGTGGACTGATCAGAATGGTCAAGAGCGTGACACCACTGAAATTCGCGGTGAAAGTATGCAGATGCTTGACAGCCCGAATGCCGGCAATAATGGCGGTCAAGGCGGTGGTTACGGCAATAATGGCGGTCAAGGCGGTGGTTACGGCAATAATGGCGGTCAAGGCGGTGGTTACGGCAACAACGGTGGTAAAGGCAGTGGTTACGGTAACAATGGCGGTCAAGGCAGTGGTTACGGTAACAATGGCGGTCAAGGCGGTGGTTACGGCAATAATGGCGGTCAAGGCGGTGGAAATGGTAATAAAGGTCGCAATGCCCCGCCACAACCGGCTCCTGCGGATTTGGATGATGATCTCCCATTTTGAACGATAATCATTCTCATTTACAGATACCGAGAAATCGGTATCTTTTTTATTTTCAGTCACTTAATTTATAACTTAACACTTTTAAATATATATGCACTTCCAGAAATTCATAATAAAAGGATTTCTGGTTTTTCTTTTTTAAATGCTGAAATATGTAGTTTTTTGCACTTGGAAAAGATGGATATTTCCATTATATTTTTGTGCCGTAAGCATTGCTAATTTCAGTGGAGAGAGTTAGTGATGCACTCTTTTATACCCGCAAGATTTCTAACTGATCTGCGGGTTTTTTTATATCTTGTTAAATGTAAAAAGCCCAGATCATTTATCTGGGCTTTTTGTTTCAATCAAGATCACTTAACTGCAATTGCAAAAAAGATGAAAACCAAGCCTAATTAATGCCTTAATTTCTCCTTCTCTAATTTGAATTAATGCTAACTGGTTGCGCTTTATGAGGGTTATTGGCTTGCACATAATCCCATAGCTTGAATACGGACTTAGCACCTTCACCATTGGCTACAGCGTTTTTAATATTGCTTGTGACCCCTGCTGTCATCGTATTGATAAACTGGTTGCCTTTCACTGCATTCGTAATTGACTTGATCTGGTTGGAGAGGTTTGGATTGTTGATCTTGTACTGCTGCACCATGTTATCCAACATGCCTAACGCGCTCTTATCGCCAGAATAGTAGCGAGCAACGTAGTACATGGTCCGTGCCGAAGGAGTTTTATCATCAGAGTTCTGGATTTGGTTGGCTACATTCTGGAAGCACTGAGCTGATTCCAGGGTTGTTCCCAACGCTTCAAACCGGATAGAGCAATACAGCATTGCAGCACCGATTTCCTTGCTTGGCATAAAAGCTTTGATCGCCTGGATGTTTACTTTGCCATTGGTGGCATCAGATACCGCTTGCATGTGGGCTTGCCCCTTATCACCAGGTTCACTACCTCCAAAGTACAGGTATGCCCCGCCGATCACCACAGCACCCAGAATCAACTTTGATTTCAATAACCGTCTAATGGGATAGAACAACATAATATTTTCCTAAAATATATTTCGCCACACAGGTCGATTGATATGTATTATACATTGACTTATGCCATGTTTTAAAGATATAATTTACAATATATAGAGCAGATCGCTCACCAGGTAGAGCCACCTGATTAAAGGCTTTAAATTTAGGATGACATTTATACAGAGCAGATCACCCAAGAACAATCTGATCGCCTGGAAACAGCTCTAATTGCAAATCCATACACCTTTCCAGAAGATTTCCAAGAAAATCGCTGATGGATAAAGATGGAAGTCGGCAACGACTTCCATCTTTTATTTAGCCTTACAACAAGGTGTGCGATAGATTTTTAGTAAAAAATGTCTTTAAAAATAAATACAAATTACTGCAAGTTAGAATTGACTTATGCCATGTTTTAAGGCTATATTTCTTCCTAGAGCAGTGAAGCTCAACCAGATAAACCACTGGATTAAAGGTTCAAATAATAGGGTATTCCAAATGCAAAAGTTAAGCACTCAATTGGTTGGTTTTGCACCAAGTTCTTCATCAACAGTTATCGCTATGATCGGTAACGCATGGATTGAAAACTTACGCTACCATGCTGTAGATCGCGCTCAGGATGGCGTTATTGCTATCGAAGGTGAAGTTACATCAGATATGCAGCAAGCAGCCAATAAGCTCGCTTATATGCTCTCAACTTCAATCCAGTCTACTTTAGACGGTTTGTTCTGCTTCTCTGATGTTTACCGCAACCGCCATGACGGTTTAAGCCGTCCAAGTGTTTTACACATTATGCGCCATGACAATACTCTATTTGAGCATGGTGTACTAAATCCATCTTTTGATACTGAGATCGCACCTAAATTCGCTATCCAGTTCACAGGTGCAAGCATGGAGCAATTGGTAAATCCAATTGATCTTGTGATCGGGGTGAATCTGAACGCATATAAAAATGTGCGTGATTATTGCAAGGCGAAGGCTTTAGGCAATATTTCAGAAGAAGCCTACACAATTATGGCAGAAGTCGCTAAGGCTCAAATCAGTGCTATTCGCGCTTATGCCAAACAACAACAACAAATGGAACTTGGTCTGGATTACGGTTTGATTGACAAAATCAGCAAACTACATAAAACCACAACTGAATACAAAGTTGCGGTACTTGGGCGTAAGCTGAAACAAGCAGCATAAACACCACCCAACAAAAAAAGCCTTGTCGATCACAAGGCTTTTTTTATTTCTGCTTTTATTTTTCAACTGCGGGTACTAGCAACAAGGTAAGCGTTAGATTTTTCAGTAGAAAAAATGCTTAATTAATTCCCCACATTTCTTATAGTCGTCAATAATATTCATTTATTTACTTGGGTTAATAACGCTTGTTTTTTGCCTTTACTATGAACACCGATATGAAGGTCTACATTACTGCCATCCCTAAACCCTTCCTGAGCGTATTTTGCCAAACCTTGTTTACTGCGTGAGGTCGGTTTCATGGTTACACTTTTTGTTTTCTGGTGGACGTAAGATTGAACACGATCAGCAAAAGCCTGTTCTTCTGGGGTCTTTTTCTGTTGTATAAGGTCTTTGATTTTTTCTCTTACAGCAATGACCCATCCCTGACAGAAAGCATCCCCTATTCGCACTTTGTTTGCGGGTGAAAGGCGTTTTTGAGCAGCCTGTTCAGCAATAAAGTCTTTGCGCTGTTTTTTTAAAGCACGGTACAGCACAGTAAAGGTGTAAACCGCAATTTCCGTATTTTCCTTCGCACCAACAAAGTTGATGATCATTTTTTTATTGCCACCTATGAAGCGATTAAACATCACCTCACATTCAAGCAGCACGGCAATGACCCGGATTAACTCTGCCGTCCAGTCGGGTACTTTTGTTTTGGTGTCAGCATTCACCTGAGCAGTGACAATCTCACTCAGCTCCACATCATTCATGGAAAGGTTATGCTTTTTCATCAAAGCATGCGCCTGGCGCAAAGCCACTTGAGCTTCATTTGCATTGCTTGACTTACTGAGCTTTAGACACTTTTTTATTTTGGCAAGAACACTATCTTGATCGGCAGCTTGATTACTCATTATCACCCTCTGAGAACTGTGGTTTACCATTGTAGTAAAGCGGTAGTGCGCTGAAAACCAGATACTCCGTTGCGTCTGGGTCAATATAAGCACGTTTCATGGTGTCAGCCGGTAGCTCATTACTTTTTTTCACATAACCGAAGATCACTGTAACCTGAGCTGCAAACGGCAGTGCATCAACAAAATCTAAGGCTTTTTGATATTCACCCAATTTGAAGCACTTACCCCGCTCAACATTCGCACTAATTAACTTTTCAGTAAACTTAGTTTTACTGGTTACATCCCGACTAACAAAGTGGAGCGGGTTCTGGGGGTTATTGATATACCACCCAATAAAACGTGCATCCTCCGGGATTTCCAGATCATGCTTAATATCACTAAATGGTGGGATTTCGCGGTGGTCGCGTGTAGGCGCAACTCTACGCTGTAGTTCTTGTTCCATATACAACCTAAAGGGCTTGCAATATCTCGTGAGGGCTATAATAACGCATCGTATTGACTTATGCCATGTTTTATAAGATAATGATTAATAATTAATAGGTATTTTCACCTTACCGGGATGCCACCCGATTAAAGGCTATAAGGTTTATCAGATGAAAAAGAATTTTGCTCATTATCGCACTATGTTTATCCAGTTGGCATCCTTCATGGATGTGAACTTGCACAGCTCTGTCAGTGAAAACTTCATGGACTTTATGACCCGGAAGATAGATTTCTCCGTAGCTATGCCAACTCAGGATGCTATGTCTTTCTATGCAAACCTTTCTCAGAATCCTGAGAAGTTAAAGCTTTTAGGTTTGACGAAGAGCAGTGACTTTTTGCGTGTACAGACTAAGCAGCTCTGGTATCGTGAGAATGCTGATTATGTGGCTCCTGTATTATTTGACGCTGAATATGACCTTTGGTTTTCTCAGCAATTGAACAAATTGTTTGATGACCATGTTCTGAAAGGCGATTTCCAAAAAGTACAATTTTTAAAAGCCATGTTTGCTGATTTAAAACAGCGAATCGGACTTTCAATGACACAAGCAGTCTGAGGATTTATGAGTACAGTAGAACTTGCTGAACAACTGGCTACCGAGCGTCATTACGGACAAATTGATAAAGCCGGTGAGCCATACATTAAACACCCTGAGCGGGTAGCAAATGCCGTCAATACCCCAGAGGAAAAAATGGCTGCATGGATGCACGACCTCATAGAAGATACCGACACTACATCAGATGAATTGCTAAAGTTAGGGTTTCCAGTGGCGGTTGTTAATGCGGTCTTGTCACTGACCAAGCGACCGGGTGAATCCCGGATTTCAGCAGCTCACCGCACCGCAGCAAACCGAATTGGGGTGGCTGTGAAATTAGCTGATGTTGCAGACAACATGAACCTAGATCGGTTGCCCCATGTGACAGAAAAAGATATGGCACGATTGGAGGAATACAAGAAGGTTTTGTTGATCTTGGAAGATGCGAAGGTCAACCGGTGGAATAACTTTCAATAAAAAAAGCCCTTTCAAAAGGGCTTTTTTTGGTTATGCGGAGCGAAATAGCGTGTGAAAATTAAGTTTTGATTTGCATTTCCAGTGTTTGTTTAAACCGTTCAATCAGTTTTAAAGATTCTATTTCCTTTGCTGTAGGCTTCTTCTTGTTCCGAAGTTTAGCTTCCAGATCAGCAAGTTCATCAACTGCTTTAAAGTATCCACTCGACACATACTGCATAAGATTACGGATGTATTCTTGATCTTCCAGAATATTGTATCCAGGCACATCAGAATGCTTGCTGCTGTACAAAAGATTGAAGTATTGCGTATCTATATCTTTTCTGCCTTTCAGTGCGTTAAGGGCAGTGCTGCGTTGTTCAAAACTTCCATATTCTGCAAGGTACATAGTTGCATAATGATTCCCCTGCTGATCGAGCTTGACCATATCTTCACGAACCTTCTCAGCAACAGCCTGACGCTTCTCTTCTGCTTTCGTATAGTCGTATTGATCAATAAAGGCGATCATGTGATATGACATGATACAAAGCCAAACCCACGGAATAGCCACCACCAGAAGTAATTTGTAGGCAAATTTAATCTCACGCGATTTGTATTCTGCTTTTTTTAACTGATCTTGAAGCTCTTGAGGTACATCATCTTCGTGCTCATAGGTCTGCATTGGCGTTTCGAGGAACTTAATCATTTTGCGACCTCAGTATAATTTTCTTCAATCAGTTTTACACTTCCAAGCTGCATGCCTTTAGCTTTAAATTCTTTGATTTCTAAATGGTCTAATCCTTTAAATTCTGGATTCTCTTTTTTTAAGGTTGCATCGGATTTAAGTAGAGCTTCAATTACTTGAGGGTTATCTGTGTTGAATGCCAGAGCTTCAATTTTCCGGTGTTCCATATTACTTGCATTGCCTGACATTGCTAACCAGATCAGCGCATCCTCATTACCAGTGGCAGCCAGGTTTCTTGCATGCGCTACATAAACAGGCTGATTTCTCATATTTTGCACTTTCTTGGTCTTATTACGTTTTTCAACTACGGCGAATAATGTGAATGTCACAGAGATAATCATCAAAGCAAGACAGCCGATGATGATTTTTCGACCCATAGAAATTGTGTGTTGATGAACCAGAATTTGCTCGTGGGTCTGCTCAAGACTGAGCTTATTTATAGGTGGCTCAATAGGAGCTTCTTGCGATAATTCGCTTGTCATTTTTTCGTACTCTTAACCAGTAGTAACGATACGCATTATGCCTTAAAACCTTTTAAATGCCTATATAAAGAGGTAAGCGTTATTTTTTAATAAAAAAATGGTTGAATTTCTACAATATCAATTCTTATTGACTTATGCCATGTTTTAGGGCTATAATTATGTATATACAGAGCAGATAACTCACACGGAAAAGCCACATTAAATCAGACGAATGATTGGTAATTCCAATACGCACTTTTTTCTGAATAAGGATGATCAAATGCAACAAATGATACCAACTGGATTTTTTAAGCTTAATCTCTTAATTCCTGCCCAGTATTTTGATGCTTTCAAGCAAACAGATATACTCGATATTTATGCCGTATCACCTGATGAACTATTCATCATGGAGGATACAGATAAACCTTACTTCGAGGTTTATTTAGATGATGTCCAGATTAGTGATGTTGTGAATAGTTTAATCTCTAATAATGTTGAAGCTGATATACAGGTATTTAATGATTCGGATAGTGGTGAAATCCGAGTAAATTACAATGCTTTTATTCGGAATATTGATGGTGTATTTACGTGCTTCATCAATTCTAAGGAACATGAAGCATTAGCATACGAACTATACGAAGCTCTATACGAGCTGAATAAAAATAATATCCATGAAGCTGATGAAATCATGCTTAATCGTATTAATAAATTGCATAGTTTAAAGGTAGGTTGGTTGGTTTGATGTGCCAAATAAGTTTTACCGATTCGACGTAGAGCGCATCATATTTAGTTCAGAATGGGTTTATCCCATACAAGGAAGGCTAACCCCCAAAAAAACAGAAAAGCCCTGCATAAGCGGTGCTTTTCTGTTTAAAGAGCCTTAAAAAGCAGTAGGCGTTGCGTTTTTAATAGTAAAAAATTCACAATCTTTATAAATATCATATATATAGAATTATAATCACATTGACTTATGCCACGTTTCGAGTTAAAGTATATTATCAATTAAGCACTTCGCTAAACAGGACTGTTCCCTGATTAAGAACGGAATTTAGGGTTTAAAAATTATGTCATCTTCACTTCTAGTTCAAATGATTGCAGATCATGTACCAGAAACATACTTGCCATCAGGATACACCAAATCTGAATACACCTTTCCTTTTCTGAGTGTCAGCAAAACACCTACAGGCGAACTTCCTGTTGTAATGGTGCAAGCGAAAGCAATGTATCACCACTTGCTTGATGCCATTCATGGTCTGGTATTTGATGTGGATGCTATGGGCTATTCATCCGTCAAAAAAACACAACCACACGACATTTATATGTTGGATTTCTCAGGACATATCGAATTACCGCGCCACAATGCCCTACTTACCGTGTTTATGTGGGAGCAACATCAGGTCGTAAATTACTTTGCTGACTTGGTTTCAGGTCTGGTTATGCAGTACCAAGATGAAATGATCTTTGATTTACTTAGTCAGTCGCCAGAGTTGTTAGGTAGCCAAGAACAGAGCATGTTCAAGAACTACCTAAACTTGCGTAAAAGCAATCCAAAGTCACGACTTTTAATAAACTCGATCACTGAAAGCAACGAGCATGATCATTCACTTTCAAAAGTGATTAATCTGGCTGCAATCGCCTTACATGATATGGCTGTAAGCCAGTTGACAGTGTACTTAAAACACCAACATTATGACTTAGCTGTAAACCTTCTTAATGAATCAAAAGTCTATACACGAGTGGACACGGAAGGTTTTGAAGAGTTGGTTAAAAGTATTAAACATCATCCAAATCTAGTCTTATCTGACTAAGCCCCAAAACCCTGCTTCGGCGGGGTTTTTATTTCTATGTAATTGACTTATGCCATGTTTTAATCCATAATGCTGTATATACAGAGCAGCAAGCTCACACGGAAAAGCCACCGTACTAAAGGCTAGGAAACTCATAATGAAATCTATCTGCGAATACTTTGAATCAAAACCTCACAACCCTGATGGCAAGTTTAATATTGGTGGTGAATTATATAGCCATATTGCCTTGCAACGCCTTAGACGTAAGGCAATAGAGCTAGGCATTAAAGTTCCTGAATGTATGGAGGGTGAAATCCCAGATTTTCGATTTACGGTGGATTTTCTTCGGTATTCCTACACTACTTTCGCAGAGTTTTATGCGTTGGAACTACCATTGGGTATGAACAAGCCTGTACGTGAGTACGTTCTTGACGACTTGTTTAAAGACGTAGATCGCATCATATTTAGTAAAGCCTTTATGGAAGAGAATTGCCTTGAGTTGAAGGTAAACAACCAACCTCACCGACACATGATTTATACGCATTACATCGACTACAAAGGTATTCGATTTATGCTGAGTACTTACCACCTGAACGGTGATCTATCTCTGGAAACTGATCACCTTATTATTTTTTTACGTGATACGGTAAAACAGCAACGCCCATATCAATTGCTTTTATCTACCACTAAAACGGAGGAACAGGTTGCACACGCTCATGCCTTCCACCAGAAGCAAGCTGAACGCTTTGAAGCGATTGTACAATCACCAGAAGTACAGGACATGATTAAAGCCATTATCGAAGCCTTTGGTCAAAAGAAACGCTTGGTTGTTGCTCCTGAACGCTTTGTAGAAACTTGGCGTTTGTTCTGGAATCGAGTGGCGACAGCAGAAGAAATGTTTGAGGATGAAGCTAAATCACCTATTGGTCTGGCGAAGTTCATTGCTGATTATTTTCCTAATACGGTACTGATGTATGCAACATCGGCGTATGGACTGGTAGATCGCTATGAGCATATCAAGTCTTATTCCCTGTCAGCGACAAGCACTTGTTTAGGTAATGTTGATAAGTCATTACTCTCGCACATGAGCGCACCTGAATTTCAGCAGTGGTCCAAAATGCTGACGGAGCAGATCAATCAAGTCATTGCTGACCAGAAGATTGATGGTGTTCACTTGTACTTACCTAAAAGCTATATGAAGCATCTAAACAAGGACCAAAAGTGGTTTGAGCCTTTAAGGGATATTCGACTTAATTCTTTATCTGGTGAACTTGAACGTCTGGATTGCTTTGTATCCCTAATGGATTACTTTGACGACACGTTCTTACCAAGCGTGGAAGATATTGCAACTGATCTATGATCATATAAGGCAGTTGCATAATGTATTGATACATTTGGGTTTTCTTCAAAATCCAATGTACTTTACACCCCTAAAGTGATAAGATAAAGCCTTAGCTAACAAAGCTTTATAGCGGAAATGCCACCGCATTTATAGCATAGAAAAAGGGTATTTAAAATGAATCAAGCTATCAATCTAAACTGCACACCATTAAGCGAAACAGTGGGTGAAATCGCATTTATTATGGTGAATGGTAATCAAATGAATGTTCTTCCTTGCGAATTTCTACGCAATGATTTCGTTACACCTCAAATTCGCCGTGTTGACAAGGGTTTGCAATATTACATCACAGGACGTTTTGATCTGGATAAAGCATGGGAGGATGGCATCAACCAGTGGGCTAAGAATTACGACAGCTACGTGTACGAAACTGGTGATGAAAATTCAGCTAATGCGGGTCTTAAATTAACAGACTGGATTCAGCTTTCAGATCAGAAGCTAATTGATGCTCTGAACAACAAAGCATTTACCTATGAGTTGTTTATGGACCGAGCAAAAGAGGTCCAAGCAGAAGCGGTAGAGAAGCTAAAAGCATTTGCTGATCAGAATGGGTTTATCCCATACCAGGAAGGCTAACCCCCCCAAACAGAAAAGCCCTGCATAAGCGGGGCTTTTCTGTTTAAAGAGCCTTGAAAAGCAGTAGGCGTTGCGTTTTTAAT
>RRZU011555549.1_pt1 | contig 20971 bp, 18 predicted proteins | sample 2165561 | NCBI WGS metagenome assembly RRZU01 (sample SAMN10456909, study PRJNA506462) | wastewater metagenome | isolation source: wastewater sludge | place: USA: Moscow, Idaho | reverse complement strand
GCTCGACTGGTGGATGCCCTCAGTCGCGCCGCGGGGGTTCCGGTCGTCCTCAAGGCGCTCGAGCAGGACTACATCCGCGAGTCGGTTGGCCATACAGGATGGGTCTTCACCCGGTGGAGCCGGGCGTTCAGCCCCGAGCCGCTCAAGCGCCTCCGGCTGGACCGTGTCGAAACACGCGACGGCATACCGGTGGGCGAGACGGATATTCGTGCGGTGCTGGGACGCTCGTCGATCCCGCCGCCCTCGCCGGCCGCGCGGGCCGATGTCGACCTCGCGACGCGGGAGGTCGGCCGCTCGGCGGCCCAGGGACTGCCCAAGCTGTGGGCTCGGGCGGTCACCGAGGCGGCTCAGCCGGCCGGGGCGGATCTGCACGACGAGCTCGACCGAGCAATCGTCGGTACGCCGCTGCGCGCCCCGGCCCCGCGGTGGTGGCAGGTCTTCGATGTCATGCAGTGGCTCGTCGCCGCCGTCGCCGTGGCCGGGCTGCTCTGGTACCTCGTCCTGGCGGTCGCCGGGTGGCTGCAGTTCGCGCTCCCCGAGGTGTCTCGGTGGGGGATTGTGCCCTACCCCTTCGTCATGCTCGGGGGTGGCCTGCTCGCGGGGCTGCTTCTCACCGCCGCCGCGCGGGTCTTCTCGCGGGCCGGAGCCCGGCGCCGCCGCGCGCTGGTCGAGGGCAGGCTGCGGACCGCGATCGCCGCGGTGGCCGAACGCCGGGTCATCGACCCGGTCGCTCGGGTGCTGGCGCGGCATCGGCTGGCTCGTGAGCAGCTCGACCTCGCCCGGTCCTGCAGCCACTGACCCGGTCTGTCCACAGGGGGTCACCTCGGCGTCCCGTCATCCACAGGCGGCCCCGACCCGCTGGCCCTGGCCCTCGGCCACGCGAGAGCCTGCCAGGGCAGCGCCGGCCACAGGGGGCGGCGCCGGGGCACAGGAGGACGCGGCGATGAACGAGACGATGGTGACGGTGTGCGGGAATGTCGTGGCCGATCCCGAGCCACGGGTGACGAAGAACGCTGAGCGCAGGTTCACGACCTTCCGGATCGCGTCGACACCCCGACGGCTGGTCGGGAGCGAGTATGTCGACGGGCCGACGAGCTTCCTCAACGTGGTGGCCTTCAACCGGCTCGGCGCCAACGCCCAGCGCAGCGTGAAGAAGGGCGACGCGGTGATCGTCCAGGGCCGGCTGCGGGTGAGCCAGTGGAGCAGCGGGGAGCGCTCCGGCACCAGTGTCGAGATCGACGCCTACGCGATCGGGCACGACCTCAACCGCGGCACCACGACCTACCACCGCGGGTCGGTGGGCTGGCCGGGCTCGGACCGGATGGACACCAGCGACGTGCGCGACGCGATCGCCTCGACCGAGCTCGGCGGCGCTCCGGTCGCCCCGCCCGAGGAACTGGACCGGGTCGAGACCGACATGCTGCCGCCGCCGGAGGACCCCTCCGAGGTGGACCAGACCGGCGCGGGTGAGGTGCTCAGCTTCGCCCCAGGCCCGGATGCGGAGGCCACAGGGGAGCTCGCGGACTCCTCAGAGGGCGCCGACACCGGGACCGACGGTGAGGTGCGGACCGGTCGGTGGCGCCGGGCCGGCTAGCGCGATTCGGGTGCATGGGCGCGCGGCGGATACCCTCGTGCCCATGCCCGAGTTCATCTACACGATGGCCAAAGCGCGCTTCGCGCACAACGACAAGGTCATCCTCGACGACGTGACGATGGGGTTCTACCCAGGCGCCAAGATCGGCGTCGTCGGCCCCAATGGCGCCGGCAAGTCGACCCTGCTGAAGATCATGGCGGGGCTGCTCCAGCCGTCGAACGGGGAGGCGCGACTGGCCCCGGGCTTCAGCGTCGGCATCCTCATGCAGGAGCCGCAGCTCGACGAGACAAAGACGGTGTGGGAGAACGTCGCCGATGGAGCGGGCGAGACCAAGGCCAAGCTGGACCGCTACAACGCGATCGCCGCGGAGATGGCCGATCCGAGGGATGACACCGACTTCGACGCCCTGCTGGCCGAGATGGGCACCCTCCAGGAGCAGATCGACCACGCCGACGCCTGGGACCTCGACTCCCAGCTCGAGCAGGCGATGGACGCGCTGCGCTGCCCACCGGGGGACGCCGACGTAGCGGTCCTTTCTGGCGGCGAGAAGCGCCGTGTCGCGCTGTGCAAGCTGCTCCTGCAGAAGCCTGACCTGCTCCTGCTCGATGAGCCGACGAACCACCTCGACGCCGAGTCGGTCCAGTGGCTCGAGCAGCACCTGGAGAAGTACCACGGCGCCGTCATGGCGGTCACCCACGACCGGTACTTCCTCGACAATGTCGCGCAGTGGATCTGCGAGGTCGACCGGGGCCCGCTCTACCCCTACGAGGGCAACTACTCGACGTACCTGGAGAAGAAGGGCGAGCGGCTGCAGATCCAGGGCAAGAAGGACGCCAAGCTCGCCAAGCGGCTCAAGGACGAGCTCGACTGGGTGCGCTCCAACGCCAAGGGCCGCCAGGCCAAGAGCAAGGCTCGTCTGCAGCGCTACGAGGAGATGGCCGCCGAGGCCGAGCGCACGCGCAAGCTCGACTTCGAGGAGATCCAGATCCCGCCAGGTCCGCGCCTGGGGTCGCTGGTCATCGAGGTCGACAAGCTCCGCAAGGGCTTCGGCGAGCGGGTGCTCATCGACGGGCTGTCCTTCACCCTGCCGCGTAACGGCATCGTCGGGGTGATCGGGCCGAATGGTGTCGGCAAGACCACGCTGTTCAAGACGATCGTGGGGCTGGAGGAGGCGGACGCCGGCTCGGTCCGGATCGGCGACGCCGTGAAGATCTCGTATGTCGACCAGGCCCGCGCCGGGCTCGACCCGACGAAGAACGTCTGGGAGGTCGTCTCCGATGGCCTCGACCACATCAAGGTCGGCCAGGTCGAGATCCCGTCCCGCGCATACGTCTCGCAGTTCGGTTTCAAGGGGCCGGACCAACAGAAGCCGGCCGGCGTGCTCTCCGGTGGCGAGCGCAACCGGCTCAACCTCGCGATGACCCTCAAGCAGGGCGGCAACCTGCTGCTCCTCGACGAGCCCACCAACGACCTCGACGTCGAGACGCTCGGCTCGCTGGAGAACGCGCTGCTCGACTTCCCCGGGTGCGCCGTCGTCATCAGCCACGACCGGTGGTTCCTCGACCGCGTGGCGACGCACATCCTCGCCTACGAGGGCGACGACGACGACCCCGCGAAATGGTTCTGGTTCGAGGGGAACTTCGAGGCCTACGAGGCGAACAAGGTCGACCGGCTCGGTGCCGACGCGGCCCGCCCGCACCGGGTGACCTACCGCAAGCTCACCCGCGACTGATCCTGCCCCTGCGCGTGAACCAGTCTGGCGTCAGACGCTGCGGCCGATGTAGACCCACCCGTCGCCCACCTGGCACGGGAACTTCGTCGCGCAGGCATAGTCGCCCAGCTGGTTCATCGTGGCCCGCCAGTAGGCGACCTTGGTGCCGGCGGAGTTGAACCACTGGTAGTGCGAGGTGACGGTGTAGTGGCCCACGCCGCTGGTGGGCAGGATGAACAGGTCCGGCATCTTCACGCTCGTCGTGCCCGCGCCCAGGCTTGCCCGGACCGTCTGCTGGGTCTGGTAGGCCCACGCGGACCCGTTCCAGCGGTAGATCATGTGCGTCACGGTGACGGTCTGCGGCCCGGTGACCTGGGTGCGCCCGACGAGGGAACCGCCCTGGTAGAGCTCGGCCTGCCAGATCGTCCCGTATGGGGAGGTGATCCCCCAGTGGCTGCCCTGTACCTGGTAGACCGAGTACACCACTGGTCGGGCGGGCAGCGTCGTGTCGGTGTACCTGGTGTATGCCGACGCGCTGCCCGCGGCAGTCAGCATCGAGGCGCCGGCCAGAACGAGTGCAGTGACGTGCTTGACCAGGCGGCGGGTGAAGGTGGTGGGCTTCCGGGCCGAGGTGGTGGTCATGGTCTTCTCCTGCGGGTGTCGTGGCCCTGCTGGCCGCTGGGCTGGTGACCAGACTCTGGCGACACGCGCTTAAGGAGCGCTTAAGACCCCTCGGCAATCCTTCAGTCGAGGTCGAAGATCGAGTTCGAGTCGTAGAAGTGCAGGACGTACCGGCAGCGCTGGCAGATCATCAGCGTCATCCGGTGGCTGGTGAAACCCCACCGGGAGTCCTGTCGCGACTCCTCCTTGTAGAAGTACTCGCCGGCGCACAACGGGCACCGCAGCGTCGGCGCCGGTGACGGCTCGGTTGGCTGGTCCGAGGCCTTCACGTGCTTCGACATGGTCCCGCCCCTTTCTGTGGGCTTGGTGGCGAGCTCCCTTGGACGTCTCCGGTACCGAGCAGAACACCTCCGGCCCGGCTCGCGCAACCCGTCCGGGCCTTGCGATTGCGTCACGCCGGGGCCAACGCCCAGCGATCGAGGGTGCGGCACGCCCCCGCGGCATACCACGACAGGACGACGGCGTCCGCGACGCACCAGTGCGGCAGGTCGCGGCCCAGCTGCGCTCGAAGACTCTGCTCGGTCGCTCCCGTCACCGTCATGTCCAAGGTCACGTGCGGGGTGAGGTCGAGATGTCGGCCGGCATACGGCGGGTAGGCGGGGAAGGCCTCCCAGAGCGCCGCCGTGAGCGCGGCGAAGGGCTCCATCGGGTCCGGCCGCAGGTGGATCGTCCCGTCGGGGAAGGTCGCGATCTCCTCGAGCCGGTAGGCGAACGAGGTATGCCGGGCCAGCACCTCGGCGACGAGCTCACGCGCCTCGGCGTCGAGGTCCCGGAGGGGGAGGAACGGGCCGAGCACGGTGACATGGGCGTGCGGGAACGCGGGGTCGGGGGAGAGCCAGGCTGCGTCATACCGCAGCGCTTGGGCGCGGGCGAAGCCCTCCATCGGCGGGACTGGCACGACGAGGACACTGTGGCCCATGCCCCAGTCCGTGCTCACCAGACCAGCGTCCCACAGGCCGCACAGATCACGTCCCCGTGCCGTGGGTGGGAGCGGGCCCTGCGGATAGCATGGCTACCGACCAGTAACCCCTGTCTGACGCGGAGGTCGCCATGCCACGCAATATCTACCTCGAGGAGCACGAGGACTTCCGGGCCAGTGTGCGCGAGTTCGTCGACCGTAACCTCGCCCCGCGCGCCGAGGAGTTCATCCGGGACCACACCATCCCGCGGGATGTCTGGCTCGAGGCCGGCAAGCAGGGCTTCCTCGGCCTGGACATCCCCGAGGAGTATGGCGGCGCCGGCGCCGGTGACTACCGCTTCAACGCGGTCCTCGCCGAGGAGTGGGCCCACTTCGCGGCGGCCGCGGCGACCTGCTTCGGCATCCACGCCGACGTCTGCCCGCCCTATATCGTCGACCTCGGCACCGAGGAGCAGAAGCAGCGCTGGCTGCCTGGCATCGCCTCCGGCGAGCTGATCTGCGCCATCGGGATGACCGAGCCCAGTGGCGGCTCCGACCTCGCCGCGCTGAAGACCACGGCGATCCGCGACGGCGACCACTACATCGTCAACGGGAGCAAGACCTTCATCACCAACGGCTACCAGGGCGACCTCGCGATCATCGCGGCGCGCACCGACCCGTCCAAGGGACCCAAGGGGATCAGCCTGCTCATGCTCGAGGCGGGGATGGAGGGCTTCACCAAAGGTCAGAAGCTCGACAAGGTCGGCCAGGACGAGTCGGACACCTCCGAGCTCTTCTTCGACAATGTCAAAGTGCCCGTCGAGAACCTCCTCGGCCAGGAGGGCATGGGCTTCATCTCGATGATGCAGCGCCTGCCGCAGGAGCGCGTCGGGTCGGCCGTGGCCAACACCGCCCACGCGGCGCAGATCCTCACCGAGACGATCCAGTACACCAAGGAGCGCAAGGCCTTCGGCCAGCCGATCGGCACCTTCCAGCACAACAAGTTCAAGATGGCCGAGATGGTCACCAAGATCGAGGTGACCCAGGCGTATGTCGACGACTGCATCATCGCCCACTCGCAGCACAAGCTCTCCGCCGTCGACGCGGCCAAGGCCAAGTGGTGGAGCTCGCAGGTCCAGGGCGAGGTCCTCGACGAGTGCGTCCAGCTCTACGGCGGCTACGGGTTCATGAACGAGTACCGCGTCGCGCGGGCCTGGCGGGACGCCCGGGTGACCCGGATCTGGGCCGGCTCGAACGAGATCATGAAGGAGCTCATCGGCCGGGACCTCGGCCTATGAGCCCGGCTGCGGCCGATGGTGGACGGCGCCCTCACGAGGGCGCCGTTGCCATCGTTACCGGTGCCTCGCGCGGGATCGGCCTGGGGATCGCCGCGCGTCTTGTCGCCGACGGCGCCCGGGTCGTCATCACCGCCCGCAAGCCCGAGCCGCTCGCCCAGGCCGTGGCCGAGCTCGGCGGGCCGGCGGCCGTGCTCGGCATCGCCGGCAATGCGGCCGACCCGGCACACATCGAGGAGGTCGTCGCCGCGGCGCGAGCAACCTTCGGCGGGCTCGACCATCTCGTCAACAACACCGGGATCAACCCGCACTTCGGGCCGATGCTCGACGCCGACGCCGACGTGGTCCGCAAGATCTTCGACAGCAATGTCATCGCCGCGGCGCAGTGGCTCAAGACCGCGCTCGCGGCCGGGCTCGGCTCCCCGGAGCACCCGGCCTCGGTCGTCAACGTCGCCTCGATCGCCGGCTTCAATGCCACTGGCATGATCGGGTGGTATGCCGTCTCGAAGGCCGCTGTCATCCACCTGACCCGCGAGCTCGCCTACCAGCTCGGGCCGGCCGTCCGGGTCAACGCGGTGGCTCCCGCGGTGGTGAAGACCCGCTTCGCCGAGGCGCTCTATGTCGGCCACGAGGAGCAGGTCGCCTCGGCATACCCGATGAAGCGGCTCGGTATGCCGGCGGACATCGCGGGCGCGGTCTCCTTCCTGCTCTCCCGGGACGCCGGCTGGATCACCGGCCAGACGCTCGTCGTCGACGGCGGCGTCACCCTCGGCGGGGCGCTGTAGTCCCGCGTGCCGGTCAGCGACCCACTTCGCGGCACCGATCCGCACCCGGTCACCGGGACCGGTTTCGGCTCGCCGGTGCCCCCCGGGTCGGGCTGGCCGGGTGACCCCGCCGACGCGACGACGCCGGTCGCTCGCTCGGCCGCCGACGTGGTGGCGCTGGCCGCCGCCGCGTCGAGCACCGCTGAGCTCGACGCCGCAGTCTCGGTCTGCCGCGCGTGCCCGCGGCTGGTCCAGTGGCGCGAGTCGGTTGCGGTGTCAGGGCGGCGGGCGTCATACGCCGACCAGCCGTACTGGGGACGTCCGGTGCCCTCCTTCGGTGACCCGGCCGCCCCGGTCCTCGTCGTCGGTCTCGCGCCCGCGGCGCACGGAGCCAACCGGACCGGCCGGATGTTCACCGGCGACCGGTCCGGGGACTGGCTGTATGCCGCCCTGCACCGCGCCGGCTACGCCAGTACGCCGGAGGCGGTCGCTGCCGGGGACGGGCTCGCGCTGACCGGGCTGCGGATCGTCGCCGGGGTGCACTGCGCCCCGCCGGGCAACCAGCCGAGCCCGACCGAGCGGCGCAGCTGTGCGCCCTGGCTGGTCGCCGAGCTGCGGCTGGCGCAGCCGCGGCTCCGCTCGGTCCTGGCCCTCGGCGGGATCGCCTGGGACGCCACCCTGGCGGCCGCCTCCGCGGCGGGCTGGGGAGTGCCGCGGCCCAAGCCCCGGTTCGGGCACGGGGCGGTTGCGCGGCTGGTCCGGCCCGACGGCCGACCCGTCGAATTGGTCGGCAGCTACCACGTCAGCCAGCAGAACACCTTCACCGGCCGGCTGACCGAGCCCATGCTCGACGCCGTCATCGCCCGGCTCTGACGGGCTCGCTCGACGGCCCAGGGCCGAGGCGCCGTCAGTCCTTCGGACCTCCGGCGACATAGAGGACCTGGCCGGAGACGAAACCCGCCTCGTCGGAGGTGAGATAGCCGATCGCCGCGGCGATGTCCTCGGGGTAGCCGACCCGCCCGACGGGGATCTCCTTGGCGGCGTGGGTGAGGAAGTCCTCGAAGCTCACGCCGATCCGGGCGGCCGTCGCCTTCGTCATATCGGTGGCGATGAAGCCCGGGGCGACGGCATTGGCCGTGACGCCATACCTGCCGAGCTCGATGGCGAGCGTCTTGACGAAGCCCTGCAGGCCCGCCTTGGCCGCTGAGTAGTTCGCCTGACCGCGGTTGCCCTGAGCGGAGGTGGACGACAGGCAGACGACGCGCCCGAACTTCGCCTCGACCATCGCGCCCTGACACGCCTTGGTCATGAGGAAGGCGCCGCGCAGGTGGACGGCCATGACCGAGTCCCAGTCCTCGACCGACATCTTGAACAAGAGGTTGTCGCGGATGATCCCCGCGTTGTTGACGACGATCGTCGGCGCGCCGAGCTCGGCACTGACCCGCGCGACCGCGGCCTCGACGGCTGCCGCGTCCGAGACATCGCAGCCGACGCCGAGGGCCCGGTGACCCTGGGCGACCAGCTCCGCCGCGACCTCCTCGCAGGCGGTCTGGTCGAGGTCACACACCGCGACCGCCCGCCCGTCCCGGGCCAGCCGGGCCGCTGTGGCCGCGCCGATCCCGCGTGCCCCTCCGGTGACGACAGCCACCCGCTGCTCGCTCATCGCTGACCCTGCCTCCTCGTGTCCGGCCTCCGCGAGGCGGTCGGGCGCGACCGAGGCGGAGGGATGTCGACCTGGGGTCGAGCGTAGCGGCGGCGGCATACCGCGGGTTGGTCGGTGAGGCGCGGCTCACGCACCCTCGGCGCTCACTCCTTGACCCGGATCATGCCCTCCTGGGCGACCGTCGCGATGAGGGTGCCCGACTGGGTGAACATCCGCCCGGCGCACAGCCCGCGACCGCCTGAGGCCGACGGCGAGGACTGGGTGTAGAGCACCCACTCGTCGGCGCGGGCCGGCCGGTGGAACCACATCGCGTGGTCGAGGCTCGCCATCCGCAGCCGCCGGTCCATCCAGGCCAGGCCGTGCCGGCGCAGGACCGGTTCGAGCAACGAATAGTCCGAGGCGTAGGCGAGGACCGCCTGGTGGAGCAGCGGGTCGTCGGGCAGGGCCCCCATGGCCTTCTGCCACACCGCGTTGTAGGCCTCCAGACCGGGCGCGGGGGAGAGGTACATCGAGGTGTCGACATGGCGGACGTCGATGGGACGCCCCGAGGCGAAGTACTTGGCGGCGGGGTGGTCGTTGTCGGCGAGCAGCTCCGCGGTGGAGGGCAGGGTCTGCGGGTCAGGGGCGGGCGGCATCGGGTCCTGGTGGTCCAGGCCGCCCGCGGCGGTCTGGAACGAGGTGATCATCGACAGCAGGGTCGTGTCGTCCTGGATGGCGTGCACTCGGCGGGTCGAGAACGACCCGCCGTCGCGCATCGGCTCGACGGAGAACCGGATCGGCCGGTTCGAGTCGCCTGGCCGGACGAAGTAGGCATGCAGCGAGTGCAGCTGCCGGGGCCGCTCCGCCGCGTCGGCGAGCGAGGCGACGCTGCGCCCGGCCGCGATGACGCACTGGGCGAGAACCTGCCCGCCGAAGACCCGGCCGTGCGGCTGTCGCTGGCTCACCCCCTGGTAGAGCTGGCGGGTCGACTCGTCGGCGAGCTCGGTGCCGCCCTCGGCCTCGACGTGCACCCGGGCCGCCCCGAGGTAGCGCAGGTCGAGGACGCCGAGGAGGACATCCAAGGGCGCGGGGACAGGGTCGCTCACAGCCTCGACGATAGCCCGCGTCGCCGCATCCCCTAGAGTCCGGTCGTATGCCGTACCACTGCGACGTGCCGCTGCGCTGGTCCGACATGGACGCCTACGGCCATGTCAACAACGTCCAGTTCCTCCGGCTCCTTGAGGACGCTCGGGTGGTGGCCTTCGCGGAGTGGTTCGGCCCCGAGGACAGCCTGCTCGCCGAGGGCGTCCTCGTCGCGCGGCACGAGATCGAGTACCTCGCCCCGCTGGAGTTCCGGCACGCCCCGGTCCGGGTCGACATCGTCGTCACCGGTGTCGACGGGGCCGGGTTCACCCTCGGGTACGTCCTGCGCGACCCCGACGAGGTCGGCGAGCTCCGGTATGCCGTGGCAGCGACCCGGCTGGTCGCCTACGACTTCGCCGCCGCCGCACCCAAGCGGCTGCCCGCCTCGATCCGCGCGGACCTGCAGCGTCGGGAGGACGCCGACGCCGACGCGCACCCGGTCTTCCGCTGGCGTTAGCCGCGCTCGACTCGGGCCCGAACGCCCGCGGCGACGACGAGGAGGGCCAGCACGACCAGGGCGCTCCACATGACGACGTAGACCCCACGGTCGGCCCCGGCGGAGACGTGCAGTGCCGCGTAGACCGCCGAGGCGGTCGACAGACCGGTGATGCTGCCGAGCGAGTCGGACAGCTGCAGCGAGGACGAGGCGGCGCCGTGGTCGCTCACCGGGGCCAGCTCCAGCGCGAGCACGCCGGTGGACGCCGTCGCCAGGCCCATCCCGAGGCCTGCGAGGAGCTGACCGGCCGCGAGCACCGGCCACGGCAGGGTCGTCGCCGCGACGAGGACACACAGCAGCAGCCCGGCCGAGAGCCCCACGCCACCGCCGGCGACGAGCTGCCAGCGCCGACCGGTCCACCGGGACCGCCCCTGCACCCAGGCGCCGGCGAACCAGCCCAGCGATCCGACGGTGAGGGTCACCCCGACGATGGGCAGGGACGCGCCGCGCTCGGCGGTGAGCATCAGCGGGACGAACGAGACGACCCCGTTGAAGGCCGCCATGAGCAGCAACCGCGCGGTCATGACCGACGCCAGCCCCCGGCGCATCGTCAGCGTCCCCGGGGTCAGCACGCGCGGCGCCGTGAGCAGGACGGCGACCACCCCGACGAGGATCGCCGCTCCGGCCGCAGAGACGACAGTGCGTAGCTGCGCCGAGCCGTACTGGACGACGCCGGCCGCCGCAGCGACCCCGATGCCGATGGCCGCGGTTCGCAGGTGTGCGGCCCGCCCGGCCGGGTCGACCCCAGCGTCCGCGTCGAGCCTGTCTGCCCCGTCGACGGGCACGTCCGCCAGTCCGTCGGGAGTCGTCGGTGCCGGGTCGGCATACGCCATCTCGACGGACCGGGCGCGGGAGGCGACGACGGCAGCGGCGGCGACCGCGGGCACGCAGACGATGCCGAAGACCCACCGCCAGGAGAACGACTCGGTCAGCCACGCCGCGACCGACGGCCCGAGCAGCGAGGGGAGCACCCACGCGGCCGAGACATAGGTGAAGACCGTCGGCCGCAGCCCGGACGGGTAGAACCGGCCGATGATGACGTAGAGCGCGACGACCGACAGTCCCGTGCCCAGCCCCGCGAACGCGCGTCCCACGAGGAAGACCGGGTATGCCGTTGCGGCGGCGCAGGCGGCGGCGCCGGCGGCGAAGAGCAGCTGGCCGGCGATGACGACCGGGAGCGGCCCGGAGGTGTCGCACCACGGCCCGGCGAGGACCGTGCCGAGCACCTGGAGGGTGACCAGCACCGAGAACGCCAGGCCGTAGCCCCGGGCGGCACCGAGCTCGGCACCGGCCACCGGCATGGCCGTCGAGATGGCCATGCCCTCGAAGGCGAAGATCGTCACGGTGAGGACAATCGCGGCGCTGACGACCCGGTAGCGCGGCGCGAAGACCCCCTCGGTGGAGCGGCTCACGACCCGGCTCCCGGCACGTGCCACTGACCTCGCGCCTGGAGCACCTCCTTGAGCAGGTCCGGGCGGTCGGTGACGATCCCGTCGGCGCCGAGGTCGAGCAGCCGGGTCATCTGCGCGGGGTCGTCGATGGTCCAGACGTGGACCTGTTTGCCCAGCGCGTGCGCCGCTGTGAGCAGGGCCTCGGTGACGACGGTGAGCTGCCGGCCACCGGGGAGCGGGGTCGTTTCTGGGATCTGCAGCACTGCCCCGGGGGAGTGCAGCGCAGCGCTCAGCAGCCGCGGGAGGAACCGGAGCCCGGCCGTGCCGCCCGGGCCCGCCGCGGTGGCCACCCGACCTCGGGCGAGCCGCCGGAAAGCGCCGAGCCGGATGTCGGAGAAGGAGCCGACGCAGACCCGGTCGTACGCGGAGTACTCCTCGATGAGGCGCCACAACGGGGTCACCGCCCCGGCGGCCTTGATGTCGATATTGAACCGGGCGCTCGGCAGGGCCTCGAAGAGCTCGCGGAGCAGCGGGATCGGCTCGCGTCCCCCGATCCGTACCCTGCGGACGGTGGCCCAGGGGAGTGTGGCGATCGCGCCGCGGGTGTCGGAGACCCGGTCGAGATGGTCGTCGTGGAAGGCGACCACCTCCCCGTCGCTCGTCGCGTGGACGTCGGTCTCGAGGTGGGTGAAGCCGAGGTCCACGGCAGTGCGGAAGGCCGTCAGCGAGTTCTCCAGCCCGACATTCGGCGGGTAGAGCGACCCACCGCGATGGGCCAGCGCCATCGGGGGCGTATGGAAGTACGAGAAGTCCGCCGCGCGAGCCATCAGGACGCCTCGGCCAGCAGGACCCAGGCGGCCGTGTCGGTCGGAAGCCGGCCGGCGACCAAGGGGTCGGAGGCGACGAGCAGCGTCGACCCCCCGGGCAGCTCGACGCCCGAGGCCCCGAGGTTGACGACGACGGCAAGGGCACCGCTGCGGCCGTCCAGCCGGTAGGCAATGACCTCGTCGCCATAGCCGGTCAGCTCGGTCAGGGCCGCCGACCCGACCCCGTGCTCGCGGCGCAGGGTGAGCAGGCGACGGTAGAGCTCCAGGGTGGACCCCGGTCGACCCACCTGCTGGTCGACCGCCAGGGCGGCATACTCGGGGGGTTGGGGCAGCCACGTGCGCTCGCTCGGCCCGAACCCGAGGGAGGGCGCGTCGCCGACCCAGGGCAGCGGCACCCGGCAGCCGTCCCGGCCCAGCTCGCGGTGCTCGGTGCGCACCCAGACCGGGTCCTGGCGCACCTCATCGGGCAGCTCGAGGTGGTCGGGCAGGCCGAGCTCCTCACCCTGGTAGAGGTATGCCGCCCCCGGAAGCGCGAGCATGAGCGTCGCCGCCGCTCGGGCCCGACGCAGCCCCAGGCCCGGGTCGGGCCGCACGCTCGAGCGCGGGCCGAGCCCGTTGGGGCGGGGCGACCCGGCGGGCAGACCCAACCGCGAGGCGGTGCGGACGACGTCGTGGTTCGACAGCACCCAGGTGGGGGCCGCCCCGACCGAGGCCAGCGCGTGGCGGTCGTGGGCGATGACCTCCCGCAGGTCCGCGGCGCGCCACGGGGTGTCGAGGAAGTCGAACGCGAAGCTCTGGTGCATCTCGTCCGGCCGGACGTAGAGCATCGCCCGCTCGACCGGGTGGACCCAGGCCTCGGCGCAGAGGATCCGGGCGGGTTCGCCATACGAGTCGAGCAGGGCGCGCCACGAGCGGTAGATCTCATGGACCCCGTCCTGGTCCCACATCGGCGCGAGGTGGGTCGGGGGCCGCTCGTCGCCCGCGGCGGTCAGCGGCGCCGCGGGTGCGTCGTCATAGTCCGGCAGCCCGGGTGCCTTGACCAGGGCGTGGGCGACGTCGACCCGGAAGCCGTCGACGCCGCGGTCGAGCCAGTACCGCAGGATGTCGAGGAACTCGGCGCGGACCTGCGGGTGCTCCCAGTTGAGGTCGGGCTGGGTGACATCGAAGAGGTGGAGGTACCACTGGCCCGGTGTGCCGTCCGGCTCGACCACCCTGGTCCAGCCCGGCCCGCCGAAGACCGAGCGCCACCGGTTCGGCGGCTGGGCGCCCCCGCGTCCCTGCCCGTCCCGGAAGTGGTAGCGGGCCCGCTCCGGGCTGCCCGGTCCGGCAGCGAGGGCGGCCTGGAACCAGGCGTGCTCGGAGGACGTGTGGTTCGGGACGAGGTCGACAAGGACCTTCAGGCCCAGCTCGTGGGCCCGGCGCAGGAGCGCGTCGGCGTCCGCCGTCGAACCGAAGACCGGGTCCACCCGGCGGTAGTCGGCGACGTCATAGCCGGCGTCGTTCATCGGCGAGAGGTAGAAAGGCGAGACCCAGATCCCGTCGACGCCGAGGTCGCGGACGTAGTCGAGCCGCGAGGTGATGCCGGGCAGGTCCCCCATCCCGTCGCCATCGGAGTCGGCGAAGGATCTCGGGTAGATCTGGTAGAGCACCGCCTCCTGCCACCAGGGGGTCATGACGGCTCCTCGAAGGAGTTGACCAGGGCGAAGGCTGCCGAGGTGAGGTAGCGCCGCAGCGTGTCGTCGTGCTCGGCGGGTAGCGCGAGCCGGTCCAGCGAGCCGAGCATGTGCCGTAGCCACCGGTCCCGCATGTCCGGGGTGACGGCGTATGGCGCGTGCCGCATCCGCAGCCGGGGGTGCCCGCGGAGCTCAAGGTAGGTCAGTGGCCCGCCGAAGTACTGCTCGAGGAAGAGCTGCAGCCGGATCCGGGCCGGCTCGAGGTCCTCCTCGGGGTAGAGAGCCCGCAGCGTGGGGTCGGTCGCCACCCCGGCGTAGAAGCCTCGGGTCAGGGCCTCGAAGGTCGCAGAGCCGCCGATGTCGTCATACACACTCATTGTGGCTCAGTCTCTCAGCCCCGGGGGAGTGGCCGCTCACGCGGGCGGGGGCGGCGTCATACCGGGGACCGCGATGACCGGGCCGCGGACGCCGGCGGCATCGAGCGCGGCCTTGACCCGCTCGCGGATCACCCGCTGGACGTCGGGACCAAAGGTTGCCGTGCAGCGGGCCTCGATCCGGATGCCGATCGCACCCCCGGTGACGCTCTCGACGCCGGCGACGCGCGGCGGTGCCAGGAGCACGTCGCGCCATTGTGGGTCGTCGTGGATCTGCTCGAGCGCGGTCTGGATGATCTCGGTGGCCGAGGTGATGTCCTCGTCGTAGGCGACCGGCATGTCGACGACGGCGAGCGACCAGCCCTGCGTGTGGTTGGCCACCCGGAGAATCTCGCCATTGCGGACATACCAGACCCGACCGACCTTGTCGCTGAGCTTGGTGACCCGCAGCGAGACGTCCTCGACGAAGCCGATCGCCTCGCCGGTGTCGATATAGTCGCCGACGCCGTACTGGTCCTCGATGATCATGAAGATCCCGGAGAGGAAGTCCTTGACGAGGGACTGGGCGCCAAAGCCGAGCGCGACCCCGCCCACACCCGCGGACGCGAGCAGTGGAGCCAGCGGGATGCCGATGATCGCCATACAGGTGAGGACCGCGATCCCGTAGATCGCGAAGGTGGCCAGCGACCGCAGGATCGCGGCGAGGGTCTCCATGCGCTGCACCTGACGTTCGGGCGCGACCCCCGTGGCCGAGGTGATCACCCGCTCGGTCCTCGACTCTCGGGTCAGCCGTTCCTCATGGCGGGAGACCGCGGCCCGGACGACCCGGGTGATGACCCGGTGCACGGTCCAGCGCAGGACCAGCGACCCGACGAGGGTCACGACGATGAGCGACGGCGCGCCGAGCGCCCAGGTGCGCACCTCGTCCACGGTCAGGGCAGGTGCCGTGGCGGTCACGGGAGGCTCCTTCTCGCCGGGGTGTGGGCGGGTCGACGGCCAGGCCTGACGCGACCCATCTCGATAGGCGTCCATTGTCGTGGCCGCACCTGGTCAGCCGTGACAGACTCGCCGCGTGAACGACCCGACCACCGCCCTGCGTGAGCTGGCCCATGCGTGCGGAGTGAGCACCGAGTTCTGGGACTGGCAGGGGCGGCATACCGAGGTCACCGAGGAGACCATCCGGACGGTCCTCGCCGCCCTCGACGTCGACGCCAGCACCCCCGAGGCCGTTGCCGGCTCGCTCGCCGAGGTCTCCACCCGGGCCTGGCGGCGTGTCCTGCCTCCCGTCGTCGTCATGCGGGAGGGGTGGACCCCCTGGGTGCCGGTCCACGTCCCTCACGGCACGGCAATTGCCGTCGAGCTCGCCCTCGAGGACGGTTCGACCCGCCCGGTCCGGCAGGTCGACCACTATGTCCCGCCACAGCTGATCGACGGACGCGAGATCGGTGAGGCCACCGTCGAGCTGCCCGGTGACCTGCCGCTCGGCTGGCACACCCTCAGGGCGCGGTATGGCGACCAGGTCGCCACGGCCCGGGTCGTCGTCACGCCGCAGCGGCTCCGCCTGCCCGAGCGGCTCGAGCGCGGCCAGGTGTGGGGGCTGATGGCCCAGCTGTACCAAGTGCGCTCCGAGCGCAGCTGGGGCATCGGCGACCTCAGTGACCTCGCCGACCTGTGCACCTGGGGAGCCCGGGACCTCCACGCGGACTTCGTTCTCATCAACCCGCTCCACGCCGCCGAGCCCATCGCGCCGATGGAGCCCTCGCCCTACCTGCCGACGACCCGCCGGTTCGTCAACCCGATCTACGTCCGGGTCGAGGACATCCCCGAGGTGGCTTACCTCCGTGGACCGGCGCGCAAGGCTGTCTCCGGTGCCGCGACCAAGGCCAGTGCGCTCAACGCCGGCCCGACGATCGACCGGGACGCGGCGTGGGAGCTCAAGGTCGAGGCGCTCCGCGCGGTGTATGCCGTGCCGCGCTCGCCCGGACGGCAGCGCGAGCTGGACGCCTTCCTCGCCGAGCAGGGGACTGGTCTGGTGGCCTTCGCCACGTGGTGCGCCCTGGCGACCCGGTTCGGGACCGACGCGACGCTATGGCCTGAGGAGCTGCGCGACCCCGCCTCGCCCGCGGTGTCGACCTTCCGCGAGGAGGCCACCGAGGAGGTCGACTTCTTCGCCTGGCTGCAGTGGGTCGCCGACGAGCAGCTCGATGCCGCCCAGGCCCGAGCCACCCGAGGGGGCATGGGGCTCGGCGTGGTCCACGACCTCGCGGTCGGGGTGCACCCGCGCGGCGCCGACGCCTGGGCTCTGCGCACTGCCCTCGCCCAAGGCGTCACGGTCGGCGCCCCAGCCGACCAGTACAACCAGCTCGGCCAGGACTGGAGCCAACCGCCATGGCGGCCCGACCGGTTGGCCGAGCTCGGCTGTGCGCCCTACCGCGACATGCTGCGAACCGTCCTGCGTCACGCCGGGGGCATCCGGGTCGACCACATCCTCGGGCTGTTCCGCCTCTGGTGGGTGCCGGAGGGCCTCCCGGCCAGCGCCGGCGCGTACGTCAAGTACGACCACGAGGCCCTCGTCGGCATCCTCATCCTCGAGGCCCATCGGGCCGGGGCGGTCGTCATCGGCGAGGACCTCGGCACCGTCGAGCCCTGGGTCCGCGACTACCTGGCGGAGCGGGGCGTGCTCGGGACGTCCATCCTGTGGTTCGAGCGGGACTTCGGTGGGTCCGGCGACCCGCTGCCCCCGCAGGCGTACCGGCGGCTCTGCCTGGCGACGGTGACCACCCACGACCTGCCGCCCACCCGCGGCTACCTCGAGGGCATCCACGTCGACATCCGGCACCGGTTGGGTCTGCTGACCCGCTCGCTGGAGGAGGAGCGCGCCACGGACGCCGCCGAGCAACGCCACGTCATCGAGGCCCTCCGGGCGCGCGGGCTGCTTGACCTCGACGAGACCGACCCAGCCGAGGTCGTTCTCGCCCTGCACCGCTTCCTCGGACAGACGCCCTCGCTCATGCTCGGCGTGGCCGTGCCGGATCTGGTCGGGGACCGGCGACCGGTCAACCAGCCAGGCACCGACGAGGAGTACCCCAACTGGCGGATCCCGCTGTCCGACCCGGCCGGCGAGCCGGTGCTCCTGGAGGACCTCGTCGAGTCGGGCTACGCCCACGCCGTGGTCCGCGCGGTCCAGGGCTGACCTCGGCGGACGGAGCCGAGGTCAGCGGGCCCGGTCGACCTGCTGGGCGCGGGTGGCCCGGGCGCACTCGTCCCGGCGCTCCTTGACCATCCGAACCAGCCCGACCGGGGCGTCCGGGTGCGCAGCGAGCCAGGCGTTCGTCACGTCGAGCAGGCCTTGCCCGGCGAGCGGGATCGGGTAGAACTCCTCGACGATGAAGGTCCCGATCGCGACGGTGCGGCTCTGCCACATCGGGATCAGGGCGTCGTGGAAGCGCGCCACATAGGGCTCGAGGGTCGCCGGGTCCACCGACCGAACGAAGCCCCGACCCAAGGACTGGACGACCGCATTGGGGGTGTCATCCTGCTCGACCCCTCGGGCCCAGGCCTGTTCCTTGGCGTGAGCCGTCGGGCGAGCGGCCAGGGTCTGGGCGAGCCGCTCCTGACCGCTGTTCGTGGGGTCGGCCCGGCCCTCCGCCTCGATCGTCGCGTCGTCAACCCGGCCCATCGCGGCGAGCGCACGCAGGAGCACCCAGCGCAGCTCGACGTCGACGTCGAGCCCGGCGAGCGCGACGGTCCCGTCGAGCAGACCCCGCAGGTATGCCGCATCCGCCTCGCTCGACGAGAGGCCGGCATACGCGGTGATGAGCTGATGCTGGGCGTCGCTGCCGGGGACTGCCCCCTCGGCGAGCTCGCGCAATGTCGCGGTGCAGCCCGCCCGGACCTCGTCCCGGTGCTCGGGGGTGACATAGCGCAGAACGGCGATGGTGATCTCGCCGAGGAGCACCTTGAGGGTGGGCGAGTGTTCCTCGCCGATGAGGCTCTGCATCGCCAGCTCGACGAAGTCCCGCGCGGCGAGCTCACCCTCGCGGACCATGTCCCATGCGGCGATGAGGACGACCGCCTTGGGCAGCTGGTCCGGGTACCCACGGGGGTGCGCCAGGGCGGTCGCCATCGAGCGCGGGTCGAGCCGGGTCATGCAGTAGGCCAGGTCCTCGTCGTTGAGGAGGAGCAGGTCCGGTTCGCGCTCGCCGACCAGCTCCGGTATGTCGGTCCGCTCGCCGGCGATGTCGACCTCGAGATAGCGGCGCCGGTGCAGGCTGGTCCCATCGACGTCATACAGGCCGATCCCGAGGCGGTGCGGCCGCGGCGCAGGACCCCCCTGCTCCGAGGACTGGAGCACGGCAACCTCGGTGTACCGCCCCTCGGCGTCGATGGCGGTCTGCGACCGCAGGGTCGTGACGCCGGAGGTGGTCAGCCACTGCTCCGCCCAGGGGCGCAGGTCGCGGCCGGAGGTCTGCTCGAGCTCGACGAGCAGGTCGGACAGCTCGGTGTTGCCCCAGGCGTGCTTGGCGAAATAGGCCCGGAGCCCGGCCGTGAAGGCGTCGCGACCGACCCAGGCGACGAGCTGCTTGAGGACGGCGGCGCCCTTGGCGTACGTGATCCCGTCGAAGTTCGCCGCGACGTCCTCGAGGGCGGCCATGTCGGCCGCGATCGGGTGGGTGGAGGACATCTGGTCCTGCTCGTACGCCCAGCTCTTCTCGTGGATGCTGAAGGTCGTCCAGGCGCGACGCCACTCGGTCGACTCGGCCATGCACACGGTGGAGGCCCACTCGGCGAAGGACTCGTTGAGCCACAGGTCGTCCCACCAGCGCATCGTGACCAGGTCGCCGAACCACATGTGCGCCAGCTCGTGCAGGATCGTCAGGGCCCGCCGCTCGATGATCGCCTCGGTGACCTTGGCCCGGAAGACGTACATCTCGGTGATCGTTACCGCACCGGCGTTCTCCATTGCGCCCATGTTGTACTCCGGCGCGAAGACCTGGTCGTACTTGGCGAACGGATAGGGGACGCCGAACTCGTTCTCGAAGAAGGCGAAGCCCCGCTTGGTGGCGTCGAGGATGTTGTCGGCGTCGAGGTGCTCGAGCAGCGAGGCCCGGCAGAACACGCCCAGCGGGATCTCCCCGGCCCGGGTCGACACGGAGTCGCGGACCCCGAGGTAGGGGCCGGCGTGCAGGGCGGTGACATAGGACGAGATCCGCGGCGTCGGTGCGAAGGCCCAGGTCGCCAGCTCCTCGGTGCGCTCGCCGGTCGTCCCGGTCCCGGCCGGGGTCGGCTCGGGGGTAGGCATGACCGAGATGACCTCCCACCTCGCGGGTGCGGTCACCGTGAAGCTGAACTCGGCCTTGAGGTCGGGCTGCTCGAAGACGGCGAACATCCGCCGCGAGTCCGGGACCTCGAACTGGCTGTAGAGGTAGACCTCGGAGTCGACCGGGTCGACGAACCGGTGCAGCCCCTCGCCGGAGCGCATGTATCGACAGGTCGCCTCGATGGTCAGGACGTTGTCTGTGGCCAGACCGGGCAGCGCGACGCGGGAGTCGGCATACGCGCGTGCGGGGTCGAGCTCGACCCCGTTGAGGGTGACCGACTCCACCGAGTCGGCGATGAGGTCGATGAAGGTCGAGGCGCCGGGCTTGGCGCAGCGGAAGCGCACCGTGGTCCGGCTCGTGAAGGTCGACGGGCCGCGGCCCAGATGCAGGTCGACGTCATAGCGCTCGACGCTGATGAGGGCAGCGCGCTCACGGGCTTCGCTGCGCGTGAGGTTCGTTCCAGGCACGACGGGTCCTCCTTGACCAGGACGTGGCAACCCTTGCCATCCTGTCACGAGTTCCTCGGTGGGGAGTGCGAGGATTGGCGCCATGGCCTCGACTCCCGCGCCCCGCAGCGCCGCCCGCATGTGGTTCGACCCGGTGTGCCCCTGGGCATGGATGACGTCCCGGTGGCTCATGGAGGTCGAACGGGTCCGCCCGGTCGACCTCACCTGGTCGGTGATGTCCCTCTCGGTCCTCAACGCCGGTCGGGACCTGCCGGAGGACTACCAGAGCCTCATGGAGCGGGCCTGGGCTCCGGTGCGGGTCATCATCGCGGCGGCGCGGGACCATGGCCCATCGGTCGTCAAGCCGCTGTATGACGCGATGGGGGAGCGGATCCACCACGGTCAGGACACGGACTATCGTGCCGTGGCTGCGGCTGCCCTGGCCGAGTGCGAGCTGCCCGCGGCGCTGATCAAGTACGCCGACTCCGATGCCGTCGACGACCTGCTCCGGGCCAGCCACGAGGAGGGCATCTTCCTGGTCGGCACCGAGGTGGGCACGCCCGTCGTCGCGGTCGACGGAGTCGCCTTCTTCGGTCCGGTGGTCAGCCCGGCCCCCAAGGGTGAGGCGGCAGGTCGGCTCTGGGATGGCTGCCTGCTCGTCGCGGGCACGCCAGGCTTCTTCGAGCTCAAGAGGACCCGGACGGCCGGACCGATC
>RRZU010716423.1_pt1 | contig 20975 bp, 20 predicted proteins | sample 2165561 | NCBI WGS metagenome assembly RRZU01 (sample SAMN10456909, study PRJNA506462) | wastewater metagenome | isolation source: wastewater sludge | place: USA: Moscow, Idaho | reverse complement strand
TTGAATATATTGAGATCTGGTATAATAAAAGAAGAAGGCACTCTTACTTAGATTACATGACAATTGAAGAATTTAATAATAGAAATAATAATTATAAATATGTAGCTTAACTAATAGTGCAAGTTTAGTTTGCATATCCATAATATGAGATATTGTACAACCCTATTTATATTCCTTTTTATATCCTCGCTATCTATCCAATCTCAAACAATGGATATCAGAGGAGAGGTGAAAGATGCTTCAGGTAGTTTGGCTGGTGTAGTAGTTACTCTTACCACCGAATCGAAAGATGATGTGCTTACTTATTCCATAACAGATAGTGCAGGGGAGTTCCTTTTGAAAAACGTGGATATGACAAAAGGGAAATTCATACGTGCGCGTTTGATGGGATATGCCAATCAGAAAATAGCGGTAGATAAAAACAAATTGCACTACTCTTTTTTGCTATCAGAAGAATCTATTGAGTTGAATGAAGTGCTGATTAAATCTGCCAAGATAACTGGTGCAGGCGATACAACCCGCTATCTTGCCTCCTCCTTTGCCAAAGAGAATGATATAACACTGGGCGATGTATTGAAAAGAATGCCAGGATTTAATGTCTCGGATGAAGGCAAGATAAAGTTTCAAGGTAAAGATTTGAGCAATTTCTATATTGAGGGCTCGAATATTATGGGGGCTAAGTATCCTGTTGCTGTAAACAGTATTAGTCACGATGATGTGGGAAGCGTGGAGGTGATAGAGAACCATCAATCTATAAAGTTGTTTGAAGATTTACTCTTCTCCGACAATACAGCCTTGAATATAACCTTGAAAGAGAAGGCAAAAAACAGATGGGTGGGTTTGCTGAATGTGGGTGGAGGCATCCCTAGTGAGTGGAGTGCCGATGTGAATGCCATGCGATTTGCCCAGAAAGTGAAAATGCTGAACACCTACAAAGGAAATAATACGGGACACAATGTTGCTGCTATTGCAGGATCGGCTTTCAGCCTATCGGATGGAGGGGAAGAAGTGGCAAACGAAATTGTTTCTCAACGAAGCTCAAGAAATCCTTTTCTGGAAGAACGAAAAACATTGTTTAATAAATCTCACATGCTTAGTTTGAATAATCAGGCATTGCTGAGTAAATCGTTTATACTAACACCACAATTAGAAATGAGCAGCAGTATCTTTGATAACGATATGTGGGAGGAGAAAAACTATTTTCTTGCTAACGGAGAAATATTGAATATTTCGACACAAGAGAAAGGAAAGCTTAAAAAGTGGGACATCTCACCTACCATTCGTTTGGAAGCCAATACTGCTAAAATGTATTTCAACAATGTGCTGTCTTCTACTATTGAGCAGAAAGAAAATGATATATCTATTGTAGGAACTTATCCAAACCAGGAGAGAAGCGATATTGACTACCTAACTATTGGCAATAATTTGGATATGATGTTCAGAATGGGCAAGAAAGTTATTGGGTTAAAATCGGTAAACAATTGGAGTCAACGACCACAAAGTTTGAACATTAGTAGAGACAACGTCTTGATAAATGAGGAGATAGCAACTTCTGTTTTCAACTCCAATACATCAGCCACACAATCTTTTGTGTTTGGCAAAGCCTCGCTTTCATTAGAAGAGGGCTTCTCATTCTCTCGAAAACTGTTAGAAAGCACGCTTACGGGCATACAAAATATAGATGCGATTGAGCCATTTGATAATGATTTCGATTACCGAAAGACAATGCTCTATGTAAAACCCTCAATATCTATTAATTGGGGAGCCTTTAGAACAACCCTTGGCCTGCCTGTAAGCTATAACCGTTACAACTATACCGATAAACTGAATGATAAACCTTATTTGAAAAACAAGTGGCTTATATCTCCAACAGTATCTGCAAGGTGGGCTATCAATAAAAAATACACAGTTTCAGTAAATGGAGGATGGAAAAAACAACCAGAGAGCAACAGTAGGTTCTATACATTGCCCATGCTGTCGTCCTATCCTTTCATACAAACAGGATCTACCAACTTCAATAACGCTGAAATGGCAAATGTGGGTGTGTTGTTACGTTATAAAAAGATTATTGACGGACTGTTTTGGAATGCCAGTTATAATCGCTTTTGGTGGAAAGGAGATTTGATTTCCACACAAGATTTCAAAAACGAATATATTATTATGGGGCTTACACACAACCCATACTCAACTAAAACAGACAATGTGGTAGGGAATATAAGCTATATGATTGGGGCAATTAATGGTGGTGCATCGTTAAGGGGACTTTATTCTCACTCCGACTCTTACTTTATGCAGAATGGCAGTCAGCAATATTCCACCTCTTCTATGAAACAGCTGTCTCTTAATGTATATTCCTCTCCACTGAATGCCTTAGACATTGATTACACAATCTCCTACTCAAACAATAATTATCACCTGGAAGGAAAAGCGAAACAATCATCCGATAACATACACCAAAAGTTATCACTAACCTTCATCCCGATTGAAAAACTGAATGTGGTGCTGATAGGAAATAACTATTACAATACTTTGGAGAGTGGAAATAAAAACACGCTCTTGGTGGATGCAGACCTAAACTATAGATTCTCTTCAAAATGGAGTTTCAGATTGTCAGCCCAAAACCTGTTTAATCAGAGAGAGTTTTCATACATTTCATACACAGATATGATGTCGTATGAGAGGAAGTATCTAATTAGACCATTCTCATTGTTGTTGTCGGTCATAACTTCATTTTAAAAGCAAGTGGATTATTGTTGGCAAAAGACAGAATTACGGATACTAAACAAAACAACTTGCTGTGCGTTAAAGCAATAATTACAACCTATATACTAGCCCCAATCTCATTAAGCAACCCTTTCATATTCTCTGTTGGAAACGTCCAGCCCAACTGCTTATATGGGAGACTGTTAACATGACTAGCAAGCATTCTAAAGTCCCAATTTTCGATTGGGCCGTATTTTGACTTCCAAAAATCGACATAACCCAATAGATAATTTTGAGTTCCAATAATGGCTCTATTATTATTTGTTCTGTGTAATGTAACCTCTCCAATTAATTCTTTTAAAGCAGACTCTTTAAATGAGATATGCTCCCTTTCGAGTTGCTCAATTAAACTGTTTGTAAATATCTCTGATATATTTTCAAATTCGGGTTTTCTCATATTTGACATCATAAATGACCACCTCGCAATAGAGTTAGTCGCTAAAACGCATCTCTTTCTACTTACAAAGAAAACGGTTGCATTCCATGTACCAAAAGGATTAGGTGTATTGGAAGATTCATTTTGTATCAACGATGTTGGGATAATTGATTCTAACTTCTTTGAGGTGTAAATTTCTGAGGTATTCATAGTTTTCAAATTCTTTATGCTGTTTGAGAACAATATATTTTCCACCTATCAAATGTATGAAAATTATCTGTATTACAAAAAAAGGATGCCCAATTTAGGACATCCTTTTCATAATATATTTACTTTAATCTGTCGATTAGATTATTTCAAGTTTTCATTAACAGTGTGCCATTTGTCAACAGCTGGGATGATACCCATCTCGATAACCTCGTCGCGAAGTTTTACCAAGTGGTTGTAGCTATCTGTTAGCTCTTGTACCTCTTCTTCTGTTCCTTTTACTGGAGCATATGTTACACCATCTTTAGTGATAGATGTTTCCATAGCCATCATAATGTGATTGTAGTCGCCAGTATTTACATAGCAACCTGAAGGCCAACGAAATGAATCGCCACCCATTGCTGCACGTATCATTTCAACTGAAACGTACGAAGGGCTTTGAAATGATGAACGACCACGAAGTTTGATGATATTTGCACCACCTTTTTTCACTCTCGACTTAAGAGCTTCCCAGTCTTCGTTGGTTAATTCTGATGTTCCAATAAGGTCTGTCAATGGTTTGCCATTTACCTTTGCTGTTGATGCAAACACAGCCATTTGCTCACCATGACCACCGTAAGTACGTGTATTAGTAACTTCACTTTGCTTAACACCGAAATGTTTTGCCAATTCGTTTTGCAAGCGAGTGCTATCTAATGCAGCTAATGTAGTTACTTGTGTTGGTTTCAAACCAGCATGTATCAATGCAACCAATCCGGTAATATCTGCTGGGTTGAAGATAACAGTTAAGTGCTTCAAGTCTGGGCAATAAGATTTAATATCTTTACCAAGTTGTGCAGCAATCTCTGCGTTACCTTTTAGTAGGTCCTCGCGAGTCATACCATCTTTACGTGGTGCACCACCCGAAGAAATCATATATTTTGTATCGGTGAAAGCTTCCTCTACACTTGTTGTGAATGTAAAGTTAACGCCTTCGAAACCGCAGTGAGCCATCTCTTCTGCTACACCTTCTAAGCCAAGGGCGAAGGGGTCGTATAGGCAAATGTTGGGGGTTAGACGCATCATAGCAGCAGTTTGTGCCATGTTAGAGCCAATCATACCTGCAGCTCCTACAATTGTAAGTTTGTCGTTTGTCAAAAAACTCATAATAAATTTATTTTATAGGGTTTATTTTATCTACTGTAATATGGACACCAAATTTACGCATTCTTATCTAGATTTTAGCAATAGAAATCTCCAAATTATCTAAATTTTTAAAATTTCAGCCTATCAAGATGTGAATAATACTTGTAACTAATAGATGGGACCTCTATTTAGTGCCGAAATAATGACTTTCTCGTTCAAATATAAACTGTATTTAAGAGTAAAGAGGCTTAAAAGTTATAATATTTTGGAATAAGTATTTATAAATGAAGCAAAAGAACACTTAAACAATTTATTTATTATCTTTGCAGTGATAAGTGTATTCTTTTAATTTACTCACTTTCCTATTTAACTTAATGATATGACCAAAAGTTTCTTTCTGAAATACGATAAGAACGCAAAAAACGTTCAGATAAAGAAAAACATAATCAATCACTTTATCAATGAAGGTAATAATACTATTACTGAATTGTCTAAAGAGTTGGATTTAAGCATTCCTACTATAACCAAATTCATAAACGAGCTCCAAGAGCAAGAGCTGATAATAGAGTATGGTAAAGTGCAAACATCAGGAGGCAGATATCCTATTTTGTATGGGCTGAAACCAGACTCTATCTATTTTATTGGTGCAGACATGAGCAGAGAGCACCTCAACATTGCCTTGATGAACTTTAAAGGCGAGATGATAGATTATAAAATGGGTATAAAGTTTGAATTTGAAAACACACCTGAATCATTTGATATCCTCCATAAACATCTTCAAAACTACATAGATAATGTGAAGGTTCCTAAAGAGCGACTCTTTAATATCAATCTCAATATATCGGGACGGGTAAACCCTGAATCGGGGTATAGCTATAGTAGTTTCTACTTTAGCGAGCAACCTATTACAGAAATTTTGACAGAAAAACTCAATTTTAATGTGGGCATCGATAATGATACACGTGCCATGGCTTTGGGAGAATATATGGCAGGTGTAGTGGAAGGTGAGAAGAATGTTATTTTTGTAAATATCAGTTGGGGTCTTGGCATAGGAATTATTATAGATGGAAAACCTTACTATGGCAAGTCGGGTTTCTCGGGTGAGTTTGGTCACTTTCCCATATTTGATAATGAGATTCTTTGCCACTGTGGGAAAAAAGGTTGTTTAGAAACAGAGGCATCGGGTATGGCTATACACCGAATGGTGATTGAACGAATAAACAATGGTGAAAGTTCTATTCTAACAGAGGAGGTGAAAGATTTAAACAAACTAACTCTAACTGATATTTTGAATGCTGTTGCTAAGGAGGATCCACTGTGTATTGAAATTATTGAAGATGTAGGTTATACACTTGGCAAATATATTGCAGGGCTTATCAATATATTTAATCCAGAGTTGGTTGTTATTGGTGGATTGCTATCGCAAGTAGAGGGATTTCTATTACTCCCAATAAAGAGTGCAATAAGAAAACACTCTTTGAGCCTTGTAAATAGAGACTCAAAAATAGAGATGTCGAAACTGAAACACAAAGCGGGCATTGTGGGTGCATGTATGGTGGCAAGGAGCAGACTATTTGATAATAACAAGAGTATCTAAAATGTAATCTATGGCAAACTTGAAGTTCTACACCGAAAGAGAGGAGAAAGCAAACTATCTTACTCATGCATTTGGAGTGGTGATGGCAGTGGTGGGCTCTTATATTCTTATATCTAAAGCATCTGCTGCAGAAAACAGCTGGGCTATATTGGCACACACTATTTTTGGGTTTGGAATGTTTGTTTGTATGCTCTCTTCTACGGTATATCATTATGTGCAAAAACCTAAAACAAAGAAGGTGCTTCGACATTTTGATCATGCCAGTATCTATATATTGATTGCTGCAAGCTACTCTCCATTCTCTTTAATACTGCTGCGTGAAGAGGGTATGTGGGGCTGGTCGCTCTTTATTATAGTGTGGGTAATTGCTTTAATTGGGATTGGTTTTAATTTCAGGCCTATTAAAAAGAACAGTCATTTAAAGACTGCATCGTATGTGTTGATGGGGCTAACTGTGCTTATTGCAATAAGACCCACAATTAGGATGGCAATAGAGAATGATTGTCTTTCTGTGCTGTATTGGCTAGCAATTGGAGGGTTGTTCTATATTATTGGCTCGGTGATATATGCATTGGCTAAAAAGGAGTTTGTGCACACCATTTTTCATGTTTTCGTATTACTTGGATTGGGAAGTCATATTATATCGGCTTATTTGATTCCTGTGTAAATAAAAATGGATAGCAAAAGAGTTGTTTCTTTTACTATCCATTGTATATTCATTTAGAGTTTGATAAACTGTGCAAGATTAACATCTTAATCTAAGTCTTCCATTTGCTTATCAAACCACTTTCTAATTTCATCTTTACTTTTACCAGTTTTCTCTTGCATTTTACCGTAAAGCTCATCTTCCTTTCCTTCAATGTAAGTTAAGTCATCGTCAGTGAGATTGCCCCATTGTTGTTTTGCTTTTCCTTTTAACTGGTTCCACTTTCCTTTAAATCTTAATTCATCCATAACTGATAATTTTAAAGTTATTCTATCATATAGTACATCAACAGAACAATAACTATACGACTTTAGTTTAAAGGCTTAACAAACATTAGTTATGCGTAATTAAAACTCAGAAGTAAAGTGAAATTTAATATTCTTAAAATCTTGTTGAGCCATCATCAACATATAGTTCGATTCGGCTAGAAAGACATCCCTACCCTGCTTATCTTGCGCCATGTATTGATACTTGCGCCTTTTGAAATCTTCTAACTCTTCAGCGTTATCACTTTCAATCCAACATGCTTTATATAAGTTTATTGGTTCCCAGCGACATTGAGCACCATATTCATGCAACAAGCGATACTCAATAACCTCAAATTGAAGTTGACCAACTGTACCAATTATTTGTCGACCATTGAATTGGTTTGTAAATAGCTGCGCCACGCCTTCGTCCATCAACTGCTCTATACCTTTATGCAGTTGTTTTGACTTCATTGGATCGGCATTTTCGATGTACTTAAACATTTCTGGTGAGAAACTTGGCAAACCTTTGAAGTGCAAGTCTTCTCCTGATGTTAATGTATCGCCAATCTTGAAGTTGCCTGTATCTGGCAAACCAACTATATCTCCTGCATAAGCTTCATCTAGAATCTCTTTTTTCTGTGCCATAAAAGCTGTGGGTGAGGAAAAACGCATCATTCTATCGAAACGAACATGTTTGTAGTTGACATTTCGTTCAAATCTTCCTGAACAGATTCTCAAAAAAGCAATACGCGAACGATGGTTAGGGTCCATATTAGCATGAATTTTGAATACAAATCCACTAAATTCTTCTTCGTACGGATCGACCTTGCGCTCTTCAGCAATAATTGGACGAGGAGAGGGTGCTATATCAACAAAGCAATCTAATAGTTCTTTCACTCCAAAATTATTTAAAGCCGAACCAAAAAAGACAGGGGCTAACTTGCCTGCAAGATATTCATCTCTTTTAAACTCTGGATAAATACTAATCAATTCAACCTCTTCACGAAGTGTTTCTGCTAAAGATTCACCTATATGAGTTTCAAGGTCAGCCTCATTAATGTCTTTTACCGATATGGTCTTTGTTACTTTTTGCTTGCTTGGTTGATACAAATCGAGACTCTTTTGATACAAGTTGTAAACACCCTTAAACCTGTCACCCATTTCGATAGGCCAACTCAAAGGACGCACATTGATTTGCAACTCCTCTTCTAACTCATCCAATATATCGAATGGGTCGCGACCCTCTCTATCTAGTTTATTCACAAATATCATAACAGGTGTGTTGCGCATTCGGCACACCTCCATTAGTTTACGTGTTTGCTGCTCCACACCTTTTGCAACGTCTACTACCACAATCACACTATCTACAGCGGTAAGTGTCCGGTAGGTGTCTTCAGCAAAGTCTTGGTGACCGGGTGTGTCTAAGATATTTATCTTATGATCTTCATAATCGAATCCCATAACAGATGTGGCAACCGATATACCACGCTGTTTCTCAATATCCATCCAATCTGATGTTGCTGATTTTTTAATCTTATTAGACTTAACTGCCCCAGCAATGTGAATAGCACCTCCAAAAAGCAAAAGCTTCTCGGTAAGTGTTGTTTTTCCAGCATCGGGGTGACTTATAATGGCAAACGTACGACGTTTTTGTATCTCTTTCTTAATACTCATATGTATCTCTTGACTGTTTTTATCTATTTGGAATGTGCTATAGGCACAAATCTCAGTATTATTTATTGATTCTGTTAAGTTTGTCTAAGAATCGCTCTAAACTCGCCTCCCATTGTGGGATAGTGAAATGAAATGTGTCTTGAATTTTTGTATTATCTAGCACTGTGTATAATGGGCGAACTGCTGCAGTTGGGTAATCCTTAGTAGGAATAGGCTTTAATTGACAGTCCTCTATGTTAGATAGTTGTTTTATCTTTTTAGCAAAACCATACCATGTAGTTTCTCCAAGATTTGAAAAATGATAAACACCTTTTTTCCATTCGCCGCTTTCTGCTCTATCTAATATGACAGTGATTGCTTCAGCTAAATCTCGTGCATAAGTGGGTGTGCCATACTGATCGTTTACAATTGTCAACTCCTCTTTTTCACTCATAAGGCGCAACATTGTTTTCACAAAATTCACCTTGTATGAAGAATAGAGCCAAGCAGTGCGTATAATTATCGAATTTGGAGCAATAGACATAACGGCTTCTTCAGCTCTAAGTTTTGCTTTGCCGTATACCGATAATGGGTTTACTGGTGAATCCTCGCGATAGGGCTCATTTGCTTTGCCATCAAAAACATAGTCTGTGGAAATATGTATCAACTTACAATTAAACTCTGCAGCCGCTTTGGCTAAATTCTCTGCTCCAAAATGATTAACTGCATTGCACACTTCTACATCCGACTCGCACCAATCTACCATAGTGTATGCAGCACAATTGACGATATATTCAATAGAGTTTTGTTCAATATAGTTCCGCACAGCGTCAAGCTGTGTGATATCTAAATCAGCCGATCCGGTATAAAAATACTGAAACATGCTCTCGTGTTCGCTATTAAACTCTTTCAATTCGCTGCCAAGCTGACCAGTTGCACCGGTAACCAATACTCTCTCTTGAACTAAGCCATAATAATATTGCTCTTTCATGGTTACTTTTTCGGTTCCCCCCAAATGTTTTGTAGATCCTGTATATATAGCCATTTTACTTCTAGTTTTTAGATAATGAACTGTACTCTTCTGACAAACTACGCAATAGATGTGATATTTGTGATACTGCTGATGTAGTATCTGGTGATATCTCTCTCTTTTGTAGTTTTAATAATAGATAACCATAGAGAGCTGTAAAACAAACTTCTATATCGGAGATTGCTTCATCTGTAGTTTTTTGTTTTAGCTCATGAATGTATGGCAATGTTTTGTAATAAGTCTCTATATACTCTGTTTCATTTGCGTTTTTTATCAGCTGCGAATGAACAAGGTTTAAGTCGTCGAGCAGTTCTTTATTTTGATTAAGATGTCCCACTTTCTCAACTCCCTCCAATTTCATCTGCTCTATTAATTTAGTATACCATTGACGAGCCGCCTCTTTCTTTTCATCTGAATGATTTGTAGTGTCAATCAACCTTTGTTGAACTTTATCGATATCCAACTCAAATGCGCGTAAGATATCTTCCAACTGCCACATATAAAGCAAATACTCCGCTATATTTTCTCTCTTTTTCTGCTCTGCAATAAACATTTTCTATTTCTCTTTTCTTAGATTCGTTCAAAATTATAAACGAAAGACAATCCAACTGATTATAATAGCTATATGCCTTGCTTATAATTATCTAAACTCAAACCTTTTGATTAATTTTGTACAAAAATACAACGAATGATTAAGTTTGACATCATAGAATCGGGATATTTTATGGCAGATGGCGGGGCAATGTTTGGTCCTATACCAAAAATGTATTGGGAGCGTAAATATCCATGTAATGAAAAAAACCTTTGTGTAATGGCTATGCGTTGTCTTTTTGTGGAAACAGAAAACAGACGTATACTTATTGATACAGGGGTGGGTAACAAACATGAACTGAAGTTTTATCAGCCTCATAACTTGAAAGATATAGTAGAAGAGATAAAAGGGTTTGGATATGAGCCTCATGAAATTACTGATGTTGTATTAACACACCTCCATTTCGATCATTGTGGATATGCCACTTGTTTTGATAATGATAAGAAAGCGATTCCCACATTTGCCAATGCTACCTATTGGTTGAGCAAGGCACAATGGGAAAACTATCGCAGCCCACTTCTTTATGAAAAAGATGCATTCTATCCAGAAAACATTGAACCAATATATAATGCTAATCAATTAAAACTGATTGATGAAGATATGGAGCTATTAAAAGGCTTTAGTTTAAAGCTTTATGACGGTCACACACCTGGACAAATAGCTGCGTTTATTGATACCAAAAATGAAAAGATTGTCTATCCTGGCGATGTAGTACCAACCTCTGCTCATGTATCCCTTGGATGGTTGTCGGCTTATGACAACAACGCTGCACTAGCTATGGAAGAGAAAAAACGACTGCTTGATAAGGTGGTTGAAGAAGAGAGGACTGCTATATTCTATCACGATGCAAAAACTGTGTCGGCAAAAGTGGTGCAAAAGAATGGGTATTACTTTCTAAAGAATGCTCATCGTAAACAGTAAATGTATACCAATCGCCTCTAAATAATAAACAAACAACACTTTCTACAAAATAACTGCTAATCGATGATACGTTTCAAGCTACTTATTCGTCGAGTATATAAGTATGGATATTGAAGAGTATAAAAAGATAATTGTACCGTTGCGTCCACAATTACTTTCCATTGCCTATAGAATAACTAAAAACGTTGCAGATGCTGAAGACGTGGTGCAAGACGTGTGCCTTAGAATTTGGCATCGGAGAGAAAGTTTCTCGGAGCTTAGCAATGTGGCAGCCTTTAGCACAACGATGACGAAAAATTTGAGTGTCGATAGAGTTCGCTCAAAGCATTATACTTCTCATGAACCTCTACTTGATAATCACATAGCAAAAGAACCTTTGCCAGACAAGGTGATGGAGATGCAGGATAGCAGCGAAACAGTACGTGGCATTATCAAAAAACTCCCACCAATGCAGCAGAAGATTTTTGAAATGAAAGATTTGAATGGATACGAAACAGATGAGATTGCAGCCTCTATGAACATCAGCACTGAAGCTGTGAGAAACAACTTATCGCGTGCTCGCAAACGCTTGCGTGATTTATATTTAGAAAGTAACAGAAAAAAGAAAGGTGAGAATGATGGATATTGATAACTTGTTGAACAAATACTTTGAAGGTGATACTTCTCTTGAAGAGGAGCGCATGTTGAGTACCTATTTCAACCAAGAAGACCTGCCTGAACACCTGAAAGAATTGACTCCAATGTTCACTTACATAGAAGATGAACGGGTTGCTTTGGAGGCATTAGAAGAAATAAAGGGTGTATCACCAGCACCAACCCCAACTATAAAAAGAAAGCCAATGTTGGGCAGATCACTCTATATTAGCGCAGTAGCGGCAGCATCTATAATAGCGTTATTCTTTTTGTTTTCTCCAGGTAAGAGCGATTCGAATGAGAGTGAAAGCTATGCATGGATAAATGGAAAACGTATTACCGATAAAGAAGAGGTGAAAATGTTTGCAGAGAAATCGTTAGAGAATGTATCATCAAACGAAAATATATTCATAGAACAGATGAGTGCTATTTTTGAAGAAAATATAGGAGAGAAATAATATGAGCAAAACAAAAAAGAGATATTGCTATGGCAGATACATCGCATTGTTGGCAATGTGTTTGATGGCATCAGCAACGTTTGCACAGAAGCAATTGGCAATAAATAAAATATTTGAGCAATATGGCAAACAAAAAGGCAGTACTATGGTGGTGTTATCTGATGATGTGATTAAATCTTATCATCTCGATTTCTACAAAAGCATTACGTTGCCTTACGATAAAAAGCGATCTAATGAGATTCAGCAAAGTTTGGAAACAGACAAGAAACTAGCCAAGAAAATAAAAGAAGTGATATCAAATGGCATTATCTATTCGGGATATTACCAACTACCGATGGAGGGCAAACTGAAAAATCGCTATATACTGTTTAAAATATCGGATAATGCCACAGCAACTCTCATCTACATGGAGGGGGATATTGAATCTGAGGAAATAGTAAACCTGCTATTTATAAAACCAACTAAATAAATAAGATTACATCTTTATCAAACTAGAATTACAACAAATTAAAACTACATCAATATGAAACAGCTAATAATTATTCTTTTTGCTCTTCTACCCATACTAGCAAAAGCCAAGGGCTATGAACTAACCAATGATACTATCATTCACAAGAATAAGAAAATTGTCATTGACGATAGTAACAACGATATTAAAGTAGATATATTTCGCATAAATGCTGAAGGTGACACAGTTTATAATGAAAAAATATATGAAGGTGTATTTGTTGGCGACAAAAGCGTGGAAAAAGAATATAACAACAACTTCATGGTTTCTATCCCCGATATATTTAAACCAAAAGCTAAACGCAGAAATAGCCGACCTCATCATTGGAATGGTTTTGGAGTAGGATTTACGAACCTCCCCAAAGGATTTGACTTTGATGGAGAGATGGCTTCCATTGTAAATGTGAGTCGTTCGCTTCAGTATAATTTTAATTTTGCAGTTGTTGTCTTCGACTTTGGAAAGAGTAATTTTAGAGGAAACACAGGTATGGGTATACAGTTTAACTCCATCCATTTTCAAAGTAACAAAGCCATAGAAGTGGTTGATTATAAATCGGTGATTACAACTACTGATGTAGGTAATGAATATAGAGACACACGCCTACATGCAACATATCTGACCTTTCCTTTGCTTGTGGAGACGAGCTTCCCGGTAAGCAGACAATCTCATATATTCTTGAATGGAGGAGTGGTATTAAAAGCAAAAACGGCATCATCATCTAAAGTATGGAAAGATGTGGATGGCAAGAAAAGAAAAACGAAAATGCCTGGTGATTTGAACCTTCGCCCTGTAACTTTTGACATACTGCTCCAAGTAGGAATAAATCATTGTGGAATTTTTGCCTCCTACTCCCCTATGAGTCTTTTCATGGATAACAAAGGGCCCAAGGGAAATCAAGCAACTATTGGTTTGCAATTCTATTTTTAGATAAAGTTGCTATAGCAAACTAGTAAATAGTGAGGTCCATTTTATGTTTTATCCAAAACAATAGCTATTTTTGTTGTATACCTTTAAAACAATAGATTTATGAAGCACAACAAATTAAAACTACTTACGCTTTGGGCTTTTGCTCTAATTATCACTACAACATCATTTGCTCAAAATGATACTACAGTTTTCAATGCATTGCAAAAGGAAATAAAGGAGCTAAAGCAAGAAGTGAAAGATTACCGACATCGATTTGATATTCTAGAGAAAAAAATTGACGACAATACATGGTTTCTTCGACTGGGCGATGTGGCACATATAGATAAAGTGCGATTAGCTAGTACTGCACGATGGAAACCTAAAAAAGCCGATGATAGATTTGCAGACAATAAACTTCAATTCTACTCCTATGTGTTTATTCCAAAAACTGTCGATCCAAACAAAAAATATCCACTAATGGTGCTCCCGCACAGTGGAATACATGCAGACTTTTCCACCTATTACCTACATATTGTTCGTGAATTGATGGCGCAAGAATATATAGTTGTATCGGCTGAATATAGAGGCAGTACTGGCTATGGCAAAGCTACATATGAAAACATTGACTATGGTGGCAGAGAAAATGACGATGTGCTAGAAAGCAGAAACTACATGATAAGGAATTATAGCATAGTGGATGAAACGCGTGTAGGTGTAATGGGTTGGAGTCATGGTGGAATGATTGCCTTGATGCAAATACTGCAACAATCGGATATGTATCAGTGTGCTTTTGCAGGTGTGCCTGTTAGCGATTTAGAAAACAGACTAGCCTCGCACGATGAGTCTTATACCAAGTATTTTACAGTTCCTTACCATATTGGTGAGTCTATCGAAGAGAATCCAGAAGAGTACAAACGCCGCTCGCCTACTACTTATGCAAAAAATTTGGAAAAGCCTTTGATGATATACACCAACACGAATGACAACGATGTGTATGTGGAAGAGGTGGAGCTGATGATTGAAACCCTGAGGCAGCATGCTAAGGACTTCCGATACAAAATATTTGAAGATGCATCGGGTGGACATGGATTTGATAGGATAGATAGCAAAGAGGCTACTGATATACGCTTTACCGTTTATGAGTTTATGAATGAGCACCTCAACCCGCCAAAACCATTTAAAGATGCACAAGAGATGCGAAAAGCAGCTTATAAATTCAATTAAAAGACTATTATTATATATATAAAATGACCTGTAAGTTTAAACTCACAGGTCATTTTATATTGCAATTATTTTACTGCATTCTTTTTATTATACTGTACGATTCTACAACACCGAGTTCTCCAGCTTTACGCAAATCGTCCAAACCAGATACAGTTTCACCAACTGCTAATCTTGCCAACCCTCTATTGAAGTATGCTTCTGCAAACTGTGGCTCTAACTTTATAGCTTCGGTGTAATCTGAAATTGCTCCTCTATAATCTTTTTGGATACTCAATATCTCTGCACGATTGTAGTAAGCATAAATAAAATCAGGGTTTAAATTAATAACTCTCTCGTAATCTTTAAGAACTGCATCATATTCCAATGTTTTCTTTGATACCTCAGGAACAACTGACTTGCCATCTGGAAGCGCTTTCTCTCTGCCTACAGGTAGTTTCATTCTGTTTGTCTCTGCCAAACGAGTTCTCTCCTCTTGCACTTCAGGATTCGACTCTATCTGCTTGGTACGTGCCAATGCACGTGCAAAGTAAGCTAGAGAAAACTGAGGATCTTTATCAATTACTTTTTCAAAGTCTTCAATAGCTAATGCATAATCTTGAATGAGCATAAAGTCGATGCCGCGACCAAAATAGAGTGTGGAATTATCTGCTCTCTCATCAATTAGTTTTGAGTAGTTTTCAATAGATCTAAAATGTGTCTGCACTTGCAACTCATTCAACGAAACTTCGGAGTTTGTGACCCTTATTTTCCACATCAAACCAAAACTATTGTTAGCCTTTTCAATCAACGCAGAATAGTAAACAGGCCGTTGCACCTCATATGGCTTTTCATAGAAAGTAATAACAAACTTTGACTCTAGTGATATTTCGGCATTTAAGTTTTGAACTTTGCCTCTTGTCTCACTATTATATTTAGATTTTTTCTCCTCGTTTTTATCTGCAACTACCAACAGCCTGAATTTATCGATATCTTTATCTGTCTCTTCACGAGTTCCTAATGGTTGAGAATCATCTGATTTATCTACCAATGCCAATTCTTCATTTGCTATTCTCTGTTTAGCTTTTGCCTCCAAAGCCCTTGCAAGATTAAAGTCCTCTTCTGCTCCTTTTAAATCATTCATTCTTCGCTTTAATTGAGCACGTGAATAATATCCTTGGAAGAAGTCGGGATGTTCATCCAAAACTACATTTAGGTCTCGCAGAGCAGCCAAATTATCATTTATTTCGGCATTAAGCATTGCTCGGTTTAAATATGCAATAGTGTTAGAAGGCTCCAACTCAATTACTTTATCAAAATCTTTTATAGCTCTATTGTTATCAGCTACTTGTCCACGTAATAACCCCCTATTGAAACGAGCAATTAAGTTGTTAGAATCCATCTCTATCACTCTATCATAATCAGCCATTGCGCCACGCAGATCTTTAAGATGATAACGCACTAGTCCTCTATTAATGTAATTACCTTCAAAATATGGATCTAGTCGAATAGCTTCGTCTAAATCAGCTAATGCTTTATTATACTCCTCTTGTTGTAGATATAGAACTCCTCGTGCTGCAAAAGAGTGCGATGTGTATGGGTCTTTCTCAATAGTTATATCATAGTTTTGAATTGCACTAATAGTATCACCCTTTTCTAAAAACATTGCAGCTCTCATCAAATAAGTAGGAGTATAATCAGGATATAATCTTAAAAGGTTTTGAAATGTATTTTCTGCTTCATCAAATCGCTCCAACTCAATATTCACAATCCCCATGTTAAGCAGCGTTATTTTATCTTCGGGTAAATAGTCTAAACTTAGCTTGTAATCGTGAGCTGCGCCTTCATAATCTTCTCTGTTTTGTCGTGCTGCCCCTCTCAATTGGTATGCTCCAAACCAATATGGATTGCGCTCTAAGCAAAGAGTACAGTCTTCTTCAGCACCTTTAAAGTCATCTAAGAAAAATTTTGCCATACCCCTATAATAATAAGGTGCAGCTAAATAGGGTTTTGCTCCAATAACTTGATTAAAGTATTGAATTGCCAATACATAATCTTCAAAGTAAAGTGCGTTGCGCCCTATAAGCATAACTCTCTCTGTATTAACTTGTGCTGACGCTATAGAAAGAGACAGAATCAAAAATATAGTGGTAAAGAATTTTTTCATAATAATAAAACTTCAAGAGAGATTAATTTCTACTTTTGAGTTTGAAACAATCAAAGATATGTAACCTTTGTTAGATTAAAAACTATACTTTTTGTAAATGCTTGAATAAAATCAAGAGTTAGAAAAGTGATAGATACTTTTTAGTTTGTTATTTAGAGCAATTTAATATGAATTAGTTTAATAGCTAAACAAAATATAGCGCCGTAAACCAGCATTACACAACTAATCAACTATAATAGAACGCTCCCCATTATCCATTACAACAATCTGTACTTTAACAACACTCTCAGGCAGCAAGGGTTCAACAAGTTCAGGCCACTCGATAAAACAAAGATGACCGCTGTAAAAATAATCCTCGTAACCAAAATCATACGCCTCTTCGATATTTTTAATTCTATAGAAATCGAAATGATAAATAGGATCGCCATCTTCTTTATTGTATTCATTTATAATGGCAAATGTGGGGCTTGTTATTGTTTCAGCAACGCGCAATGTTTTACAAAGTGCTTTAATGAAAGTAGTTTTACCTGCACCCATCTCTCCGTAAAATGCAAAGATTTTTCTATTACCCATGTTATCAACAAATTTTTGAGCAACAGCATCAATATCAGATAAATTATTTAGTAGAAGCTTCATATATTTATTTAAGTATTAAGAGCTTTAGTAATCAGTGCAAAATTAAATAAATTAACCGAGAGTAAGATAGAAATAAATAAAACCATAGCAATTCTTATATATTTCAGCATGTTTAAACAAATAAGTTATGAAATTTTGCAGAAAAATATTCATTCCTAATTGAAATTTGCTATATTTGCTAACAAAACATATTAATCTAATTAACTTATAAATCAAAATTATGCATCTATCTGAAAAATCACAACATTACATTAGTCTTGAAGAGAAACATGGAGCACACAATTACGAACCACTACCTGTAGTTTTATCTAGAGGTGATGGATCTCGAGTTTGGGATGTTGACGGAAAACAATATTTAGATTTTTTGTCGGCATACTCAGCAGTAAATCAGGGACACAACCATCCCAAAATTGTAGAAGCTCTTAAAGAACAAGCTCAAACACTATGCTTAACATCTCGTGCATTTTATAATGACGCTCTCGGTCCATATGAAAAGATGATGACAGAGTTATTTGGTTACGACAAACTTCTACCAATGAATACGGGAGCTGAAGCAGTAGAGACAGCTCTAAAGCTTGCAAGAAAATGGGCTTATCAAGTAAAAAAAGTAGCAGAAGACGAAGCAATTATAGTTACTTGCAAAAACAACTTTCATGGAAGAACTATATCAATTATCTCATACTCTACAGATCACAATGCTAAAAAGGAGTACGGACCCTATACGCCTGGATTTGAAACAATAGAATATAATGATGTTGAAGCTTTAGAAAAGATATTAAAGGAAAAAGGAAAAAGAATTGCAGGATTTCTAATAGAACCTATTCAAGGTGAAGCAGGAGTTGTAGTGCCTGATAAAGGCTATTTAAAAAAATGCTACGATTTATGTAAACAACACAATGTTCTTTTCATAGCTGACGAAGTACAGACAGGAATTGCTAGAACAGGTAAAATGTTGTGTTGTGATCATGAAAATATTAAACCCGATATTGTAATTCTTGGTAAAGCATTATCTGGAGGTGTAATGCCCGTTTCAGCGGTGCTTTGTGACAATGAGATTATGATGACTATCAGTCCAGGTCAACATGGATCTACTTATGGTGGATTTCCATTAGCATGTAAAGTAGCAACAGCTGCAATACAAGTAGTTTTGGATGAAGATCTAGCTGAGCGTGCTGAGAAGCTTGGTAAAATATTCAGAGAAAGAATGAAAGCCATTAAATCGCCCTTTATCAAATTAGTTAGAGGAAAAGGGCTCTTAAATGCTGTAGAGATACAACCCCACAATGGAAAAACAGCCTATGATGTCTGTATTGAAATGGCTAAAAATGGTTTGTTAGCAAAGCCAACTCACCAACATATTATCCGTTTTGCTCCTCCATTAGTAATTAGTGAAGAACAGCTAAACGAAGGACTAGATATTTTTGAAAAATCTGTAAAATCACTAGAATAAAATGCAAACAGCAAATAAAATATTAATGGTTAGGCCTGCGCACTTCACTTTTAATGAGCAAACGGCTGGAAACAACCACTTCCAAATAAAAACTTCTAACTCTAACCTTAGTGAAAGGGCTTTGAAAGAGTTTGATGATTTTGTAGAAATCTTACGTAAAAACAAAATTGATGTTGTTGTAGTTCAAGATACTATTGAACCACATACACCAGATTCAATTTATCCTAACAATTGGTTTTCCACTCATTCAACAGGAGAACTTGTTCTCTATCCAATGTTTGCAGAAAACAGAAGATTGGAAAGGAAGCAAAGTGCGATAAACACAATTAAGGAGCACTTTAGTGCTCACAAGGTTATAGACTTAACAAAATGGGAAGATAAAAACAGGTTCCTAGAAGGCACTGGAAGTATGATTTTAGATCATAACAACCGTGTCGCTTATGCTTGTCGTTCAGAAAGAACTGATGATATTGTTTTTGAAGAGTTTTACACAAAGTTGAACTCAGAACCAGAGATTTTTAATTCGTACGATGAAAAAGGTAGAAATATTTATCATACCAATGTAATGTTAAGCATTGGTGCTAAATATGCAGTAATTTGTGCGGAATCAATTACAGATACTAACCGCAGAGAAAGTGTAATAAATAGACTCAAAAAATCTAATAGAGATGTTATTGAAATATCTTTTGATCAAATGAGAAATTTCTGTGCAAATATTATAGAAGTTAGAAACTCTGAAGACGAGAGCTTTTTGATAATGTCTGAAGCCGCAAAAAATGCATTTACAAAAGAGCAAAAAGAAATACTTAAAAAGCATTGTAAAATAATATCTTCACCATTAGACTCAATTGAACAAGCTGGTGGAGGATCTGCTCGTTGCATGATTGCTGAAATATTCTAATACTCAGACTATATAAAACTATAAATTTTAAATCATACAATTATGGCTTTAAGAAAAGAATTAAAAGAGTTTTTATTACGTGGAAACGTAATGGACATGGCTGTGGGTATTGTAATTGGTGGTGCATTTGGAAAAATAGTAACATCATTTGTAAACGACATATTGATGCCTCCTATCGCTACACTTTTAGGAGATAACAAGTTTACAGAGATGAAGTACGTTCTAAAAGAAGCTGTAATAACAGGCGAAGAAGTAACATCACCTGCAATTACACTTAATTATGGTAACTTCATTCAAGTACTTATTGATTTCTTAATTATAGGGGTTTCAATCTTTTTTGTTATCAAAGCAATTAATAAAATGAAAAGAAAGAAAAAAGAAGAGCCAACACCTGAAGCTCCACCTAAACCAAGTAAGGAAGAAACTCTACTTACAGAGATAAGAGATTTATTGAAAAAGGAATAGTAATACATTGAGACTTTAAAATATATTCCTTCTGAAAGAACAATAACTCGGAGCAATAAACACCCACAATAAACGGATTTTCCTCGCTTTCTTAATGATAGATTGCAAAGTAAATCCGTTTATTTTATTTAACAGAGTAATATAGACTATTCTTACAAAGGAATTATGGAGTGGATATAATAATATAGTTTAAAACTCCATTTAACTAAACTAGCAAGCTAATAAGCACTAGATGAAACCAGCAATATTAAAGAACCAATTCAGAAAATATTATGTAGCCAGTTCTAGTGTATGGCTATTTCGGTCTGACTATGCCACTGTTTTCGGTCAAACCGTGCCACTTTTATTCATAGTTTTATTTTCTATTTGAAAGATCATTGGCGAAGTTAATCATTTTTATTTATTTGCATTAATTTTCCCTTTCTAAGTGATT
>RRZU012328304.1_pt1 | contig 20976 bp, 18 predicted proteins | sample 2165561 | NCBI WGS metagenome assembly RRZU01 (sample SAMN10456909, study PRJNA506462) | wastewater metagenome | isolation source: wastewater sludge | place: USA: Moscow, Idaho | reverse complement strand
CAAATAATCGATATTGTAAGAAGTGTATCAACCTCGCCACTCATAATTGGAGGTACAGCGTTTTCGATCTACCCAAAAACACTTTTTGATGAACTAAAACCAAATTTTGGTATCATGGGTGAGGGCGAAGAGTCGTTAAATAGACTTATTACGGCACTCGAAAATGGAGAGGATACAAGCACAATAGAGGGTGTTGTATCATATAAAGATGGTAAATTCATCTGTAATAAACACTCTGCCTACCTTAAATCACTAGATGCTCAATTTGATCCTGCTCTTATCAACTACTATTGGAAAGATAGTGGTATGCTCAACATCCAAACCAAACGTGGCTGCCCGTACAACTGCATTTATTGCTCTTATCCGCTGATTGATGGGAGAAAAGTTCGTACTCTTGACCCCGAAATGATTATTGAAAACATCAAGAAACTAAAAACTGATGAAGGAGTAAACTACATGTTTTTTACGGATTCGGTTTTTAATATCCACAATAGTTATAATGTTGAATTAGCAGAAAAGCTTATAAAAAGTGAAGTTAAAATTCGTTGGGGAGCCTATTTTGCTCCAAATAACATGACCAACGACATGTGGACTCTTTTTAAAGCTTCGGGGTTGACACATGTTGAGTTTGGAACAGAATCTTTTTCCGATCAGCAACTTGCCAACTATGGCAAACAATTTACGGTTAGTGATGTACTCAAACAATCTGAATTATGTCTAAACAATAACATATATTACGCTCATTACTTGATACTTGGAGGATACAAAGAAGATGCTAAATCAATAAAAGAGACCATCGAGAACTCAAAAAAAATGAGTTATAGTGTTTATTTTCCCTATTTTGGAATGCGCATATACCCAGGCACTAAGCTACAAACAATTGCCATCAATGAAGGTTTAATAACCAAAGAAAATGACTTATTGGCACCAACCTACTATATTGCGAAAGATTTTGATATCGAAAAGATAAAAAGTGAAGCTAGGGCAACCGAAAAAGCTTGGGTTTTTCCTGATGATCCTATTGATGAAATGATGGATGTTTTTAGAAAGAAAAAGAATAAAAAAGGTCTGCTATGGGAGTATTTGAGAAAGCCATAATTACAGGTAATGAGATTTTGAAATATATCCCTCAACGCTCACCTATTGTAATGGTTGATAGCTTTTATGGGATGAATGAAGTGGCCTCCTGCTGCGGATTAACTGTGACTAAAGAGAATATATTTTGTAATGAGAACGACTTAGAAGAGACTGGTTTAATCGAACATATTGCTCAATCGGCAGCGTTTAGAATTGGCTATACTTTTATTTCGCAAAACAAACCTGTACCTATAGGATTTATTGGTGCTATAAATAAGTTTGTACTTATAAAGCAACCAAAAATTGGAGATCATCTAAAAACATACATCCGAATTGAACAAGAGGTTTTTAACATTACACTTTTAGCTGCCGAAGTTAAAATAGGAGATGAAATTGTGGCCGAATGCCAAATGAAAGTGGCTACATCAGATCAAAAATAGAGACAAATAGATGGTAAAACGAGTAAGTAAGAGTATTCCAAGTCTTATTAATCGAACTCAAATTAGAGTGCGATTTAGTGAGGTTGACTCCATGCAAATTGTGTGGCATGGGGAATATGTGCGTTATTTTGAAGATGGTCGTGAAGCTTTTGGCCGTCAATACAGCGGTTTAGGTTATATGGAAATATATAAGAGTGGTTTTGTAACCCCTATTGTTAAAATCAATATCGACTACAAATCACCTTTAGTTTGTGGCGAATTAGCCATTGTTGAAACCCGTTTTATCAACACTGGAGCGGCTAAAATAATGTTCGAGTACACCATCTATAGAGAGTCTGATAACCAAGTTGTTGCAAGTGGTGAAAGTGTACAAGTATTTTTAAACAAAGATAATCAGCTGGAGCTTATTAACCCCGACTTTTATCTACAATGGAAGGCAAAATGGGGAGTTCAGTAAATTGTAAAACCTTTATTGGAGCTACTAATATTATTAGCTCTTTGGGGTTTTCTTCAAAAGATAATTTTGCAGCGGCTATTGAGTACCAATCTGGTATTAAACAAGTTAATGACAAATCAATATTTGAATCGCCTCTACTTGCGGCTCAAATTGATAAAAATAGATTAGAGATTGAAGCTGCTAAACTTAATTTGAATGAGTTTACAACGCTAGAGAAATTATTAATTCTATCCATCAAGGATGTTTTAAATAGCTCATCTATTGATATTTCAAAGGAAGACTGCGCTATAATCTTCTCAACAACCAAGGGTAATATTGATGTACTAAAAAATAATACACAAGCTCTCGATGAAAAACTATTTTTAAACAAAATGGCTTCGAGAGTATCCAACTATTTTGGTGCAAAAAACGAACCTCTAGTTATTTCAAATGCCTGTATTTCAGGAGTGTCAGCAACTATTATTGCCTCACGACTCATTAGAGAAGAAAAATATAACCATGTGATAGTTACCGGTGGCGATCTGCTCACTGAATTTGTAGTAACAGGATTTACAGCTTTCAAATCGGTAAGTGAAAAACCGTGTATCCCATACGATGGAAACCGCGATGGACTTACCCTAGGCGAAGGTGTTGCTACAATGTTAGTTACTAATAATAAGGCTCTTTCAACTGGAATTATTATAGAGGGGGGTGCTATTACCAACGATGCCAACCACATTTCCGGCCCATCACGCACCGGCGACGGTCTCTGTTACGCCATGCAACAGGCTATGAATGAAACTAATTTAACAGTTTCGGATATTAGCTTTATTAATGCCCATGGCACGGCCACCCCGTTTAACGACGAAATGGAGTCCAAAGCCATAAATATGGCTCAACTACAAACCTTACCGGTAAATAGTTTAAAACCCTATTTTGGACATACCCTTGGAGGTGCTGGATTAATTGAACTGGCAATGTGTGCAGAGCAACTCAAAAGCAACACTCTTTTAGCTACCAAGGGATTCACACAACTTGGTGTACCTGAGCCTATTATCATTTCTGGAATGCATCAAACTTTACCAATGAAACGATGTATTAAAACAGCATCGGGTTTTGGAGGTTGCAACGGAGCTATCGTTTTAGCACTTGAAAACGTAGGTATAAATACTAAGATAAATCTTGTATCACCGAGCAAAATAACAACCTCTATCGCAATAAATAAGGGAAAAATTGTGAAGGATGATATGGTGATATTTGAAAATAGTGAACCCTTTCACGACTTTGTGCGAGCAGCATTCAAAAGCTTAGAAGCTTCAAATATGAAGTTTTACAAGATGGATGATTTATGTAAACTGGGATATTTAGCAACTGAATATCTGCTAAAGAATCAAACATTTATCCCATCAGAAGTAGCCATTATTCTGGCAAACAGAAGTTCGTCACTTGATACGGATATTAAACATCAAAACATACTCAACGAAAAGCCTGAGACTGGAGTAAGCCCGGCTGTTTTCGTTTACACGCTACCAAACGTTGTCCTAGGAGAGATTGCCATTCGCCACAAAATACAAGGCGAAAATAGCTTCTTTATTCAATCGGAGTACGACTCCAAATTTATAGAGTCGTATGCGCAAATGGTTTTAAATAGAGAGAACTATAAAGCGGTTATTTTTGGTTGGTGCGAATTTTTGGGCGAAAGTTATAATGCTGATTTTAAATTATTGGAAAAATAGAAAGATATGGAAGAGTTAATGCACAACCTTAAGGTTCAAATCATTGAAGCCCTTAATTTAGAAGAAATTACACCTGATGACATCGACAATGAAGCGCCTCTTTTTGGTGATGGTCTGGGGTTAGATTCAATTGATGCTCTTGAAATTATTCTTATTTTAGAGAAAAATTACGGCATTAGATTAGCCGATCCGGTTGAGGCAAAACCTATCTTCAAATCAATTGCTACATTGGCAAAATTCATCACCGAAAACCGAAAATAATGCAAATCTATGTTAGTGGAATTGGTATTGTTTCGGCAATTGGTATTGGGGTCGAAGAGAACTTCGCCTCATTGGCCGCATCTACCGATGGTCTAGGAGACATTACTCTATTCGAAACATCTCATAATCTGAAAGTTGGAGAAGTCAAAGCTACAAACGAAGAGTTAAAAGCGCGTCTTCATCTGCCAAAAAACAAAACCTACTCGCGTTCGGCTCTTTTAGGCATGGTTGCTGCGCAAGAGGCTGTAAAAGATGCAAAAATAGATACTAAAACGTTGCGTATAGGACTTATCTCTTCAACTACCGTTGGCGGAATGGATTTAACCTACCATTTTTACGAGGCATTTGCAGCGGATAACAGTAAAGGACGATTACGCGAAGTGGCGCCACACGATTGTTATGATAGTACCAACGAAATAGCCAAACTTTGCGATATAAATGGTTACACCACCACTATCAGTACAGCCTGTTCCTCGGCAGCCAACGCAATTATGCTTGGAGCACGACTTATTCGTCAAGGTTATTTGGATTGTGCCGTTGTGGGTGGTACCGATGCTCTTTGTAAATTTACACTAAACGGATTTCATTCGTTAATGATTTTAGATCAAGCCAAATGCCGACCATTTGACGATACTCGCACAGGTCTAAATCTGGGTGAAGGCGCAGGATATATAGTACTTCAACGCGAAGATACGCTTCAACGCAAAGCCTACTGCAAAGTTGCCGGATTTGCCAATACCAACGATGCTTTTCATCAAACCGCTTCATCTGCCGAGGGCATTGGCCCTTTCAAGGCCATGGAACAGGCTCTGAAAATGAGCTCATTAAAGCCGGAAGAGATTAGCTACATCAATGTTCACGGTACAGGTACCAACAACAACGACTCAAGCGAAGGAAGTGCAATTAAAGCACTGTTTAACAACAACTTGCCACCTATTAGCTCTACAAAACCCTTTACGGGACATACATTGGCTGCCGCAGGTGGTGTAGAGGCTGTTTTCTCGGTTTTAGCTATTGATAGAGGGGTTATTTTCCCAAATCTGAACTTCAAAATCCCTATGGCAGAACTCGAAATTGTGCCGCAAACAAAATTTCAAACAGGTGTTAAGATTGATACTGTAATGTCAAACTCCTTTGGTTTTGGTGGTAATTGCTCATCTCTTATCTTTTCAAAAATATAACAAGATGGAACTCTACATAAATAGCATCAGCTCAAGCAATTGCGAACTCGATTTAAAAACTCTCATCCCAGATGCCAATACGCGCCGTCGAATGAGTCCCATCTTAAAAATGGGAGTAGCTACAGCTTTGGAGTGTTTACGCACATCGACTGATAAGAGTGTTGATGCCATCATTACTGCTACAGGTTTGGGTTGCCTTACAGATAGCGAAAAGTTCCTGAAATCGATTATCGATAACAACGAACAACTTATCAACCCTACTCCATTTATACAATCGACCTTTAATACCATAGGTGGTATGATTGCTGTTCTAACCAACAACCATGGTTATAACATGACATACTCACACCGTGAATCAAGTTTCGAGAGTGCTCTTTTAGATGCCATTTTACTTCTAAATGAGGGAATTAAAAACGTGCTTATTGGTGCAGCTGATGAACTTACCCCTTCGCAAACCAAAATAATGGAGCGTATGGGATATTACAGAAACGGTGTAACACCAAAAGAGGGCGCTCATTTTTTTGTAATCAGTTCACAATCAAACAAAAATACGATTGCGGTTCTAGAGCAACTCCATTTGAAAAACGATGAACCCCAAGGCTCTTTTGACTTTGAATTTAAAACATCAAAAGGGTATTTTACCGCTTCTGCCGAGGCCTTTTACAATGGGGTAATTGCTATTCAACAAGGCGCAAAACGAGTTGTGGTAAGAAATAAGCATTTTAAATCTGTTTTAAAATGCTTATAATCGTTCCAATCATCTCATTCCTCTTATTTTTAACCATTTTCGCCTCCTATTCAATAGAAACAGGAGTCTATTTGAAGGCGTTTTGTAGAGCTAAAACAAAGCAAAAGGTAATTGCCCTCTCATTTGACGATGGACCTCATCCTGTACTAACCCCAAAGGTTTTAGATGTGCTTGCTAATCATCAAATTAAAGCCATCTTTTTTCTTATCGGCGAGTTTGCCGAAAAATATCCGGAGATAGTACAACGAATAATTAATGAGGGGCATCTTATTGGAAATCACACTTATACTCACAAAGGTAATTTTCCAATATTGGGTAAAACCCGAATAGAAGAGGATCTAAAAAAGTGCGAATCTACACTTACCAAGATCACCAATCAGGAGATAAAATATTTTAGACCACCCTTTGGTGTTACAAACCCTACTATTGGATCGGTGGTACGAAAATTGGGGTATAAAACAATCGGATGGAGCATTCGCTCTCTCGACACAAAAAAAGAGCCGCGTACAAAAGTGCTTATGAGAATTAAACAATTAATTCATCCTGGTGGAATAATACTAATGCACGATAACCGTGAACAGAGTGACTTACTAACCGAGAGTGTTATCAACGATCTGACCACGAGAGGTTACCGTTTTTTAAGGGTTGATGAATTAATGAAATAAGATAATAAAATATGAGACTATTTATCACTTTAATCACACTATCTCTTTCACTCACACTTTTTAGTCAAAATTATGGCTCAAAAATAGATCCTTCAAATGGATTTAGCCAAAAATTAAAAGAGGCAAGTAGTAAAACTAATACCATTGTTTGCAATTTTGACCAAACAAAAAACATGGCAGTTTTAGCAAAACCCAATATATCCAAGGGCATGTTTTTTTACCAAAAGGAACAAAATATTTGTCTCGAATACACCTCTCCTGAAGGCAATCTAATTGTAATGAGCGGTGGTAAATTCAAGATTATAACCGATGGTAAAAAAAGTGTCGTTGATATGAAAGCAAATCCCATGATGCGCCAAATGGGAAGTATGCTATCAGGCTGTATGACAGGCAATTTAGAGCTATTTGGAAATGAGAGTAACACCGAATATTTTGAAACCTCTTCGTGCTACACAGTACTAATTACTCCCACAAATAAACGGGTAAAAAAGTACCTTCAAAACATTGTTCTTGTCTTTGATAAAAATGACATGACCCTTAATTCCATGCTAATGCAAGAGAACACAACAGACTATACAAAATACGATTTCCACAAAAAAAAGCTAAATTCGGAGATTGAAACTGACAAGTTTAAAATATAAGTAAATGTTTAAAATACCTTTTTACACCATCTTGCAAATAGAATCTGTGGAAAATAGCCACACGGTGATGGTTCAACTAAATACTACGCATCCCATTTATCAAGGTCATTTTCCCGAACACGCTGTGGTACCGGGAGTTTGTACCCTGCAAATCATTAAAGAGTGCGTGGCAAAAATATCTCATAAAGAATTAACATACAACACCATACCATCGTGCAAATTCACTTCACTTATTGTTCCAACCAAAGAACCAATTGAGCTAAAACTCAATTTAGACGATACCTTAGGTTGCAACGCTAACGTGTTGGTTAACGGATCATCGGTATTAAAATTAAAAGCTAATTTTTCGGTAAGATGATGGAGTGGAAAGAGCGATTAGTACAACTAAAATGTTTAGTACTCATCCCAACCTATAATAATAATGGCACTATAGCTAAAGTTATCAGTGAGGTTAAAGAATACGCCTCGGATGTGCTGGTGGTAAACGATGGATCAACCGATAATACCGAGGAGATTATAAGTGGGATAAATGGTATTTCCATCATCTCTTACAAAAAAAATAGAGGCAAAGGGTATGCCCTAAAAACAGGGTTGAAACGCGCGCGTCAGATGGGATTTCGTTACGCCATAACCATTGATTCAGACGGGCAACACTACCCTAGCGACATACCCGTATTTATTGAACAAATTGAGCAAACACCTGATTCCCTTATAATTGGAGCACGCAACCTTAATGCCGAAAATATGCCTGGCAAAAACAGCTTTGCTAATAAATTTTCAAACTTCTGGTTTAAAGTTGAAACAGGTATTACTCTCGCAGACACTCAATCGGGTTTTCGTCTCTACCCTTTAGCCAAATTGGAACGGATGAAATTCATAACACCGCGTTATGAGTTTGAAGTTGAGGTAATTGTAAAGGCTGCCTGGCGAGGTGTAAACGTGATTAATATACCTATCAGGGTCTTTTACCCGAATAAAGAGGAGAGAATTTCGCATTTTAGACCTTTACAGGATTTTACCCGAATTAGCATCTTAAACACGTTTTTAGTAACTATTGCACTTCTTTTTTATTATCCACTCAAATTTATCCGATCAATAACAATCGAGAATATAAAAAACTTCATAAAAGATAACATTACCCACTCTAAAGAGTCTAATGCCAAGGTGGCTGCCTCGATAGGATTAGGGGTGTTTTTTGGCATAGTTCCACTTTGGGGATATCAGATGATAAGTGCAGGGATTACAGCACATCTATTAAAACTAAATAAAGTCTTAACCATTGCTGCATCAAACATAAGCATGCCGCCAATGTTGCCCTTTATCCTTTTAGGAAGCGTAATAACAGGTGGTTTAGTGATGAATAATCCAACCATTTTAACAATCGACAATATCAGTTTTGAGTCACTATCAGCCTCTTTTTACCAGTATCTGATTGGAAGCGTTTTATTGGCCACAGCAAGTGGTCTGTTTGTTGCGTTAATCTCATATATCACACTTAAAATTTTCAAACGTTCTTAGATGGGAGCACTCTTTATATCTATATACAACTACTTTAAAAAGCGCAAATGGCAACTCTCTTCCCTAATGGTTGGGTGTTTTTTGTTGTTATCCTATTTTGCCATTCAAGTAAATATAGATGAGGATGTTACAAGCTTTTTTCCGGATGGAAAAGATAGCAAAAAGACAGCTCTTGTTTTTAAGAATCTAAAGATTAAGGATAAGATTATTCTCCTATTTTCGCAAGGTGATACTGCGCAAAATGATCCTGATTTGCTTATTGATGCGGCCGATGTCTATGTTGCAAATTTGCAAAACGAAGTTGGAAAAACCCACATCAAAAGCATCACCTCAAAAATTGAAGAAGAGAGCATCACCAAAGTTACCTCGTTTATTTACGATAATTTACCCATCTTTTTAACAGATGCCGACTACCTTAAAATAGACTCGCTCCTCAAACCTGAAGTGATGGACAGGAGGATGCAAGAAAACTATAATAAACTTGTATCACCAATGGGGATTGCGCTTAAAGAGTTTATTCTTAAAGACCCGCTAGGAGTGGGTAATGCGCCTCTCTCTGAACTACAAATATTTAGTGAAGCTGCCAATTACAGATTGTACAACAACTCCATCTTTTCGGAAGATTTAACCACGATGTTGGTTATTTTAGATCCCCAAAATGGGGCAGGAGCAACAGGCAAAAATGATGCGCTCATCTCGGCTATTGAACAACAAACAAAACAGTTACAAGCAAAATATCCAACCATTTTAATTGAACATTTTGGTGGACCAAGCGTAAGTGTCTATAATGCGCGTCAAATTAAAAAGGACTCCATTTTGACCCTAGCTATTGCGCTGATTATTATTACAACATTCATTTTTTTTGCATTTAAAAACCGTTGGGCATTTTTGCTCATCCTTTTGCCTGTACTGTTTGGAGGACTCTTCGCTTTAGCTTTTATTAGTCTCATTAACAACACAATATCAGCCATTGCTATCGGCTCTGGGGCAGCAGTTTTTGGTATTGCTATGAGCTACTCCATTCATGTGCTCTCGCATGCCAACCATGCTAAATCCATAGAACAGGTTATTGGAGAACTCGCATCCCCCCTTACCATTGGAAGTTTTACAACCATTGGCGCCTTTTTAGGATTGCTCTTTACCAGTTCAAAACTGTTAAGAGATTTTGGACTCTTCGCCTCATTAGCACTCATCGGTACAACTCTTTTTTGCCTCATCTTTTTACCTCACCTAATTAAGATTAAGCATCATAAAAAGGAGCAAAAGCTGGTTCTTTTTATTGAAAAAATCACCTCTTTCAGGTACGATAAGAGCAAAATTGTACTCGCTACTCTCACCATTCTACTTATCGTCTCATTCTTTATGTACAACAAAGTGAGGTTCGATAGCGATATGATGCACTTGAATTTTGAGTCCGATCATCTCAAAAAAGCGGAACACAAACTCAATACCATCTTTAAATCGGCAGAAAAAACAGTGCTTATTGTTTCAACTGGCAGTAGTCTTGACTCATTAGCAACGACTTATCGTGAATCGGGGCAAACACTCAGCGATCTTCAAAAAGCGGGTAAAATTGATAAAGTAGTATCGGCACAAAAATTCATTATTCCATTATCTATTCAAAATGAACGAATTGCAAAATGGAATTCATTTTGGAATGATAAACGAAAGACACATGCTATAAATTTGGTAAATCAATCTTCACTCAAACATAACTTCACCCAAGGAAGCTTTGAGCCATTTTCCGAAATTTTAATTAAAGAGTATAAACCTTTTATATACAACACGTTAAACTTTGCACAATCGCCAATTTTTAAAGATTGGTACTCCTCAACCGATTCTGTGTCGATGCTTATTTCAAAAATTGTTATCAAGGATGAGTTTAAAGAGGATGTTTACAAGACTATTAACACACAAAAAGAGGTAACAATTGTAGATAGGGCCTATTTTGCTACAAAAATGGCTACATCTATTAACAACGATTTTTATTTAATCCTATACATCTCATCACTACTTATTTTTGTGGCGCTTCTCGTCTCTTACGGACGAATAGAACTTGCAGTTTTGAGCTTCATTCCAATGGCGGTTAGCTGGGTCATTATCTTAGGATTAATGGCCATTTTCGGTATTGAGTTTAACATTGTAAACATCATTCTATCAACCTTTATTTTTGGAATTGGAGATGACTTTAGCATCTTCATCATGGATGGACTGTTGAGCAAATACGAATCGGGTAAAAAAATATTATCGTCTCATAAAACCGCCATCTTCTTCTCAGCATTTACCACCATTATAGGCATGGGAGTACTTGTATTTGCAAAACATCCGGCACTATTTTCCATCTCGCTCATCTCCATTTTGGGAATGATAACGGTTGTTTTGGTTTCATTTACCGTACAACCACTTCTATTTAAACTACTTACTAAATTACGCTCCAAGAATGGTGATTTTCCATACACGCTTACGTCGTTTTTAAATACCTTTTACGCTTTTAATCTGTTTCTTTTAGGATGTGGGGTGATTCAGTTTCTAATGAGCATATTGTGGCTTTTACCAATTAGTCGTAAAAAGAAAAAATCAATATTCCATCACTCTATCTATTGGTTTAATCGTTTCTTCTTAAAGATGATGATTACCGTAAAAACGGTTCGTATCAATAAAAGCAACGAACGCTTTGAAAAGCCTGCTATAGTTGTTGCTAACCATCAGTCATTTATAGATATTTTACTTCTGCTAAGTATTCATCCAAAATTTGTGATGGTTACAAACGGATGGGTATATCAATCGCCATTTTTTGGTCCAATAGTTCGTTATGCCGATTTTTATAACGCCTCCAATGGCTATGAATTATTAGTTGATTCGCTAAAGAAAAAGGTGTCTGACGGATACTCTATCATCGTCTTTCCGGAGGGCACAAGAAGCGAAGATAACAAACTTAAGCGTTTTCATAAAGGCGCCTTTTTCTTGGCACAAGAACTTAAATTAGATATCATTCCCATTATACTTTACGGTACTGGTATGATCTCTTCTAAAAAACAACCATTTTATATCAAAAAAGGAATTATTGCAGCCAATATTTTACCTCGAATAGAATTTGAAAATCAGCTATTTGGAGTTACCTATCAGGAGAAAACTAAAGCTATTTCCACTCTTTTTAAAAATGAGTATAAAGAGATAAATACAAAATTTAATACGCCTCAAAATCCCTATTTCTACGATGCACTCATTAAAAACTTCACCTACAAAGGGCCTGTTTTAGAGTGGTATATGCGGGTAAAAATTAAGATGGAACGAAATTACGAACTCTTTAATACACTTATTCCTCAAAAGGCTACGATAACAGATATTGGCTGCGGATATGGCCCTCTTTCATTTATGCTTTCGTTGCTGTCCGAAGAGCGCACTATCTTAGGTATCGATTACGATGAAGATAAAATTGCCTTAGCAAATCACAGCTTCTTAGCCAACGATAGGGTTAAATTCAAATATGCCAATGCGTTAGAATATAAACTGCCATTATCAGACGTTTTTGTGTTAAATGATATGTTGCACTATTTAGATTTAGCTTCACAAGAGAAACTACTTTTAAAGTGTGTTAATTCTCTGAATAACAATGGGATGATTATTGTGCGAGATGGTGATAAAAAACAGACTAAAAAACATAAAACGACACAACTTACTGAGCAATTATCAACCAAAATATTTAAGTTCAATAAAACGGAAGGAGAACTTCATTTTTCATCTTCAGACCACATTAATTCTTTTGCAAATTTACATGGGTTAAGTGTCAAAATCTCAAATAACGATACCTATACCTCAAACACAATCTATATCCTTAAACGTTCATGAAAAAATTTGATGTCATAATTGTAGGAAGCGGCTTAGGTGGCTTAGAGTGCGGAGCTATTCTATCTAAAGAGGGCTTTAATGTTTGTGTATTAGAGAAGAATCGCGTACTTGGAGGTTGCCTGCAATCGTTTAAAAGACACAATAAGGTATTAGACACTGGTATTCACTATGTTGGAAGCATGGACCCAGGACAAATATTACATCAGTTTTTTAAATATTTTGACATTAATGATAAAATTAAAACACGCCGATTAGATGGCGATGGCTTCGACCAAATACATTTTCAGGACAAAATTTTCAACTATGCTATTGGCTATGAAAACTTTGCCGAAACAATGAGTTCTTATTTTCCGGAAGAGAAGGAAAATATTTACAATTACACTAAAAAACTAAAAGAGGTTTGCAACTTAATAAGCGTTGATAATCTAAAAAAAGGGATTTTAAATATCCAAGGGATGGATTACTTTGCGCAATCAGCAGCAAAAGTTATTGACCATACGGTCAACAACAATATATTACGCAATGTTTTAGCCGGCACCAACACGCTATATGGTGGTGTGCGTAACAACTCCACATTCTACCATCACGCCATGATTAATGCCTCAAACATTGAAGGGCCACATCGTATTGTAGATGGAAGTCAAGCTATCGCAGATGCGTTAGTTGCTAAAATACGTGAAAATGGAGGTACTGTACTAACATCCTCACAAGTAACTCGTTTTGTAGTTGAAAATAACAACATTTCATCAGTTGAAGTAAATGGCAATGAGATAATTGAAGCCAAACACTTCATCTCAAATTTACATCCATCTGTAACATTCCAATTAGTAGATAAAACACCCGCAATAAAAAAGGCATTTTTAAGCCGAATAAATAGTTTACCTAACAGTTATGGCATTTTTACACTCTATTTGATATTAAAAAATAACACATTGCCTTATATCAATAAAAATATTTATCTAATTAAGGGGGATGATGTTTGGACATCCACGACAAATCCGCTCGACTACTCAGTCAGAAATGTACTGCTCTCTTACCAATCAAGTAGCACAAATCCTAATTTTACCGAAGTAATCTCTGTTTTAAATCCCATGTTTTTATCAGAAGTGGAAAAATGGAGCGACACCTCCATTGGCCGAAGAGGAGATTCATACGAAACATTTAAGCAAAATAAAGCTCAAGAGATATTGGATTTTATCACTCCATATGCACCGGAGATAATAGAGAACATCGAAAATATTCACACCTCTACTCCACTCACCTATCGCGATTATACAGCAACACCAGAGGGTTCGGCTTACGGCATTATTAAAAATTGTAATAACCCGCTTGTTACGCTTATTCCAACACGAACAAAAATTGACAATCTCTTCTTAACGGGTCAAAACCTAAATGTTCATGGTGCTTTAGGAGTAACTCTTACTGCGGCTCACACATGCGCACATCTCATTGGTACAGAATATCTTGCAAAGAAAATCGGAGAAGCTTAATATGAAAAAGTTTTTAAAAATTACTGGGTTCGCACTTGCTATAGTGATAGTAATTCCGGCCATTTGGCTAACCTACCTCTATCAGAGCGCCGACATGAAAAATCCTAATATTCCGGTAGATTTGACTTCATATCAGGTGCTGCAAGATTCGGGTTACACCTCTTGCAATGCAAGTAAACTTAGACATAATAAAAATGGACTTTGGGAGATCTATTTAGAGGGAGATGCCATTAACCGAGGTACTACGCTCGGCAAACTAACCAAAGAGCTACTCCATTATCAAGAACAAACGTTTATAGATCAAATACGAGAAATAATACCCTCTGATAGCTACCTCAAATTTCTACGTTTCTTCACCATTATTTTTAACCGAAACATGGGAGCCTTTGTTCCTGAGGAGTTTAGAGAAGAGATTTATGGCATGTCACTCTCCTGTTCGGATGAATTTGATGCCATTGGCCCTGCCTACGAACGACAGCTTAACTATCATGGAGCTCACGATATTGGTCACACCATGCAAGAGTATATGTTGGTTGGATGCAGCTCGTTTGGCGTTTGGGAAAATAAAAGCTCAGATTCAACACTTCTGATTGGGCGTAATTTCGACTTCTTTGTGGGCGACAACTTTGCTAAAAACAAACTCATAACTTTTGTTTCACCTTCAAAAGGATACAAATATGCAGCCATTGGTTGGGCTGGTATGATTGGCGTCTTATCCGGGATGAATGAAAAGGGACTTACAATTACCATCAATGCTGCCAAAGGAGATATTCCAACCTCTGCAGCGATGCCTATATCAATATTAGCTAGAGAGATACTTCAATACGCATCTACCATAGACGAAGCCTACAAAATTGCTCAAAGCCGACACACGTTTGTATCTGAATCACTTTTAATAGGTTCGGCGATAGATAAAAAGGCTGCTATTATTGAAAAAACGCCTTATCAAATTGCCCTTTTTCAAAGTTCCACAAACCAAATTATTTGCACAAATCACTATCAAGCAGATAATTACAAAAAAGATCCTAAAAATATCGAGAACATCCAAAACTCTGATAGTCCTTACAGATACGCACGACTTGAAGAATTATTAGCAGAGAATAAAACCATCTCCCCCATAATTGCATCAACTATTTTAAGAGATAGACATGGGAAAAATAACACAGAAATTGGCTTTACCAATGAGAAATCATTAAATCAAGATATAGCCCACCACTCAGTAATTTTCAAACCTCAACAAGGTTTGATGTGGGTGTCAACATCTCCATGGCAATCGGGCGAATACGTTTGTTACGATTTAAACAAGATCTTTAATGGAGTCAATTTTTCAAAAGAAATTTATGTAGATAGTCTAACTATTGCTGCCGATTCAACCTTTCTAAAAACTAATTTTCAAAAAATTATTGATTATAGATTAGGGGTTAGAGAGCTTAAAAAATCGATGACTAATGAACTTCCATTGTCTGCCCAGAAATTGGATGACTTTATCCAATTAAACCCGAATTTTTACTACGTTTATACTCTGTTAGGTGATTATCACCACCACTTTGCCGATAAAGAAAAAGCTCTCTGGAATTGGGAAAAAGCCCTAACATTGGAGATACCTCGTAAGAATGAACGTGATGCCATTGAAAACAAGATAAATAGCGTAAGAAATGATTAAGAATCCAGAAATCCAATTTCAAACAACCAATAACATAAAAGCCTTTCAAGAGGCACAATTACAGCAAGAGTTGACCTATTTAAGTGCTCACTCAAAATTTTATGGTAAGATGTTTTCTGAGAACAACATTGATATCAAAACCATAAAAACAATTGAAGATTTAACGAAACTTCCCGTAACCACTAAACGTGATCTGCAACTCTTTAACGAAGATTTTATTTGTGTTGACAAGTCCGAAATCATTGACTACGTTACCACTTCGGGCACTTTAGGTGATCCTGTTACATTTGCTCTTACCAACAATGATTTATCCCGCTTAGCCTATAATGAACATCTCTCATTTGCTACAGCCGGCTGCTCAAAAGAGGATATAATTCAACTTATGACCACTCTTGACCGCCGTTTTATGGCTGGAATTGCCTATTTTATGGGAGCAAGAGATTTGGGTTGTGGGGTGGTAAGAGTGGGTAATGGAATTCCCGAACTTCAATGGGATTCAATAAAACGTATTCACCCAAATCGCTGCGTAGTCGTGCCCTCGTTTTTACTCAAACTAATTGATTACGCCGAAGCCAACGGAATAGACTATAAAAATAGTCCGCTAAAGAAGGCAATCTGCATTGGCGAGACACTCCGAAATAACGACTTTACTACCAACACGTTAGGCTCACAAATCAAAGCTCGTTGGCCTGAGTTGACCCTTCACTCAACCTATGCTTCCACCGAAATGCAATCCTCGTTTACCGAATGCAATTACGGCGTTGGTGGTCACCATCAACCAGAGCTTATCATTGTTGAGTTTTTGGATGAAGATAATATGCCCGTAAAACCAGGCGAACCGGGTGAGGTTACCATTACAACTCTGGGAGTTGAAGGAATGCCTTTGTTAAGATTCAAAACAGGGGATATATGCTATCATCACACCGAAGCATGTCAATGTGGGCGACAAACCATGCGTTTAAGTCCAGTGCTAGGACGTAAAGGACAAATGATTAAATACAAAGGAACAACACTCTATCCATCTGCTCTATATGATATCCTTGATAATATTCCGGAAATCAAAAACTATATTATTGAGGTCTATACCAATACCATTGGTACCGACTCCATTATTGTTAAGATTGGGAGTACCACCCATTCCGAAGAATTTTTAAAACAGGTTAAAGATCTGTTTCGCTCTAAAGTACGTGTTGCTCCTGAGATATCGTTTGAGCCTATTGAATATATTTCAAAAATTCAGATGCCGGAAATGAGTCGTAAACCAATAAAATTTATAGATTTGCGTGATATTAGTAATAAATAATTTAAACCTATTTCAAATGAAAAGAACACTATTATTATTAGCAGTTGTATGTATTACAAACCTAACATTTGCTCAAGACAAAGCTAAAGAAGCTAATGTTGTTGACTATTTTGGCATTGACTATTCATTGGCAAAAGTTGAAGGGGCGCTAGAAAGCCCATCACAATTCAAAAGTGCATTTTATAGCATTAATGGACTGGTTTTAAATGAATATCCAAAGTTCAATGTGGCAAAATATCTCAATAAAGAGAGTGTAAATCCGACAATTGACTTTGTTCAAACCAGAAATATTGCTATTAACGAAACTGCAATCATTACTACAAAAACAGAATATAGATTAACAGATGCGCAAGTAGATTCATTAGTAAGTACAATTGACGTGTCTGGAAGTAAAAATGAAGTTGGAGTAGTTTTTATAGCCGAACTATATAGTAAGACGTTGATTCAAGGATTTTATAGAGTAGTATATTTTGATACTGCTACAAAGAAAATTATTAAATCGACTAAAGTGTCTGGAAAGCCTGCCGGATTTGGAGTTCGTAACTTCTGGGCAGCTTCATTTTTAGCGGCTTTAAAACAATCTAGCAACTAAGATCGTTAAAACTCATTTTATTTAAATGCAAGGTTCTGACAAAGTTCCTTGCATTTTTTGTTTTAAGTAATGGATTAATTTATTTGAATTTATAATAACGTGAGTTCGATGTAAGAATACTCAATAAAATAAAGTTTAAAATATCAAAAAAATTATACTCTCACAATCTAACTCGTATTAAATCTTAAATACAAACAGACAATTTTGCATTTTGCCCCTTTTCGAATGTTGTTTATCCTTAAGCCATTACAACGATCAATTATAATTCATAGTTTTGACTCATATCTTCTTTAAACAATAAAAAAAGAGTCAAAATATTCACCTATTTGAAGTTGTAACTCCTTAAACCAAAACAAATGTTAGCTAAATCTGAAAACAATCGCTTCTATCTTCAAGAACTTGATGCATTAAGGTTTTTTGCTTTTATCTGTGTATTTTTCTTTCATTTTATGGATTATGTTCCTGTTGATCCAAAAACGCAACCTATCCTTTATACTTTTTGTACCATAGGAGCGTTTGGCGTACCGATATTCTTTCTATTAAGCTCTTTTTTAATTGTGGAGCTTTTGCTAAGAGAATTAAATAAGACAAACAGTATTGATATTAAATCATTTTACACTCGGAGGATTTTACGTATATGGCCACTATATTTTATTGTGTTTATTGGACTCATTATTCTTGGGCAATTTATGCCTAAAGTGGCAACAAATGATATATGGGCTTGGCTAGCATTCACGCTTTTTACAGGTAATTGGTATATTTTTCATTTCGGCTGGATTGGTGGCCCTATTGATCCTCTATGGAGTATTGCTGTAGAGGAGCAGTTTTATTTAGGTATTCCATTTTTGACAAAGATGGGAGGTCGCAAATTTTTAATAGCTATTAGTCTATTATTAATTCTAATTTCCTATGGATGGAGTATATACTATGCTAAACTTGAATATAACGGCGAGAGTGGTCAATGGTTAAATAGCTTTTTTCAATTTCAGTTCTTTGCCATTGGAGCTTTGTTAGCCCTATTCTTAAAAGGTAAAATTCCATCACTCTCTGGTGTAATACGTCTGGGACTCTTTTTAGTTGGTGTTGCCTTGTGGTTTTTTTCTGTTTACAATTTTGATGTAAAGAGTTATAATGGTCACCCTACAGTGCTAGGCGCTATTTTGGGTTGGTTAATGGTTTTAGCTGGTTCTGTGCTCTTTTTTATCTCAACGCTTGGAATTCCTGATAAATATGTACCGAAATTACTTGTATATCTTGGTCGAATTTCGTTTGGATTGTATATGTTTCATTCACTTATATTTCATCTATTTTTCCACGGGTTTCGCAGTTATTGGGAAAAACCACTAATCTATCTTCAAATAAATTCAATAACCATATCAATAATTGGAACAATTCTAGTATTCACCGTTACGGTTATCCTCTCAGGATTGTCGTACAGATACTTTGAGAGACCCTTTCTAAAACTAAAAGAAAAATTTACGGTGATTAATTCTCGGCCAGAATAGTGCCAACCTCAAAAAAAATCCTCCTTCTTACCGTTGTAAGAGGAGGATTTTAGGGCATGAATAACTAAAATACTAATTCCTAAATTGCGGTTCCGCCGCGTTCGCCGGTTCTAATTCTTATGCACTCCTCCAGTGCAGTAATGAATATTTTTCCATCGCCAATTTCGCCATCGTGCTGGTCGTCTTTTGAACGAGCGGCAGATATGATTGCATCAATCGCAACCTCTGCAAACTCATTGTTTACGGCGATGTCAATTCTAACTTTTGGGATCAATGCTGGAACGATTTTACGTCCGCGATAGATCTCCTCACTTTTTTGTTGACCGTGACCCGATACTCGAACCACCGTTATTCTTGTAATGCCAGCTGCAATGAGACTTTCACGAACTTGGTCTAATTGATAGGCGCGTATAATTGCTGTTATAAGTTTCATAAATTCAAATTTAAATCGTTACTAAACACTGTTTAAAGTCTCAATCCATTAGTTTGGATTCAACATACCATAACCTCTTTCGCCATGGTAGCTATGATCTAAACCTTGCATCTCCTCTTCTGGTGTCGATTTCAAACCAATTGTTTTATCAATACCCCAAACAAGTATTAAAGTTCCAATAGCAGAGTATGCAATGGCACAACCTACAGCTGTTAACTGAACTAATAACTGATCAGTAACACCCCAATCGGTAGTTCCGTTAAACCAGCTTGGACGGATGAAGAATACTAAAGCAATAGCTCCTACAATACCACCCACGCCATGGATACCAAAAGCATCTAATGAATCGTCGTAACCAAATTTATCTTTAAGAGTTAGTAGATAATAAATAACAAGTGAAGCAATGATACCTAACATTAATGCACCCGCTGGTTGAACCACACCTGCAGCAGGTGTTACGGCAACTAAACCAGCCAACATACCCGATGCAAAACCAAGAGCTGTCATTTTACCAGCGTGGAAATGTTCAATAATCATCCAAGCAAGAGCACCAGCAGCAGCAGCAGTTTGAGTAGCAACTAAAGCTTGAGCAGTTAATAAGTTTGACGAGATACTGCTACCTGCGTTAAAACCAAACCATCCAACCCAAAGTAAACCTGCACCCATCATAACCATAACAAGGTTGTTAGGTTTCATTTGACGATGAGGATATCCGCGACGAACACCTAAATAGATAGCAGCAACTAAACCTGCAACACCGGCAGAGATATGAACCACAGTACCACCAGCAAAGTCAATAGCACCTTTAGCACCCATTGTGAATAAGAATCCATCAGCAGCCCAAACCCAGTGTGCAAGAGGATTATAGATTAAAAGTCCCCAAAGTGCGATAAATACAAGATATCCTTTAAATTTAACACGTTCGGCAAACGCACCTGCAATAAGTGCTGGTGTTATAATAGCGAACTTGCCTTGAAACATAGCAAATACAATTTGAGGTACACCAGTAGGATCAATAGTTTCATCGATACCCGATAGGAAAAGTAAATTTGAATCCCATCCAAACCATCCTCCTAATACACTAGGGCCAAAGCTCATAGCATATCCTACTACAACCCAAAGTACACCCATAACTCCCATAGCTGCAAAACTATGCATCATTGTTCCAAGAACATTTTTGCTTCGTACTAAACCGCCATAAAACATGGCTAGACCTGGCACCATTAATAATACAAGTGCCGTTGAGGTAATCATCCAAGCTGTTGCCCCCGAATCTACTGTTGGCGTAGCTGTTGTTTGTGCAAAAGCTGCAAAAGCTCCCCCAAACACTAACGCAGTTAAAATTCCAATTTTCTTCATACTAATTAAAATTTGTGGTTATCATTTTTCTATGACACAAAAGTAGGAATTGATTTTAATCTACCAAAATATTTTATGT
>RRZU013421137.1_pt1 | contig 20978 bp, 14 predicted proteins | sample 2165561 | NCBI WGS metagenome assembly RRZU01 (sample SAMN10456909, study PRJNA506462) | wastewater metagenome | isolation source: wastewater sludge | place: USA: Moscow, Idaho | reverse complement strand
TCCGGGATCGGAGCAGGCGCAGTGGGGACGCGAGATGTGCCCGCCAACGGCGGGGCCGCGGGCAAGCCCGCCAGAGTGATTCGCGAGATCTGGCGCCTCCCGGCTCCTGAAGGCGCCAGCACTTTCAGGAGTTGTGGCACAATCCGCCCGGCAGCAGGAGAACGAGAACGGGGCCCCGTCATGATGACGGGGCCCCGTGTGCTCGCTGGGCGCCTGGAGTGCCTTGCGGATATGGCTAGTCGGCCGTGGGCGCGGAGTCCGCTGATGCCGAGTCCGCTGAAGGGCTCGTGGCGGATTCGGCAACGGGTGCCGGCTTGACCTCAACCGAGGCCACATCGGCCTCCGAGACGGCAGCCTCGGTCACCGCGGCTTCGGGCTCGTCCGTGCTGCCAGCCACGGGGGCAAGATAGATGACTCCGAAGGGAGGCAGCTGCAGATCGGCGGAGAACGGACGCCCATTCCACGGGACGCGCTCCGCGGTGATGTCCCCGAAGTTGCCCACGCCGGAGCCGCCGTAGGCCAGATCGTCCGTGTTGAGGATTTCCCTCCAGGATCCGCCCTTGGGCAGGCCGATGCGGAAGTCATTGTGCGGGATTCCGGCGAAGTTGCAGACAACCGCGATGACGTTCTTGCCATCCTTGCTCTTGCGCAGGAAGGAGATGACGTTGTGATCGCCATCCGAGGCCTCGATCCACTCGAAGCCTTCGCCCGTGAAGTCGTCCGACCAGAGGGCCGGGTTGGCAACGTAGGCCTCGTTGAGGCTCTTGACGAGGCTCAACACGCCGTCGTGAGCCGGATCATCGGTGAGCCACCAGTCCAATCCACGAGATTCGTTCCACTCCTGAATCTGGGCGAATTCCTGACCCATGAACAGCAACTGCTTGCCGGGGTGAGCCCACTGGTAGGCCAGAAGCTCGCGCACACCGGCCATCTTCTGCCAGTCGTCACCGGGCATCTTCGAGTAGAGAGATCCCTTGCCGTGCACGACTTCGTCGTGAGAGAGCGGGAGCAGGAACTGCTCGGAGAAGGCGTAGACCATGGAGAAGGTGATTTCGCCGTGGTGCCACTTGCGGTTGATCGGAGCTTCCTCCAAGTAGCGCAGGGTGTCATTCATCCAGCCCATGTTCCACTTGAGCCCGAAGCCCAGCCCTCCGTTCTCGGTCATGCCGGTCACGCCAGGCCACGAGGTGGACTCTTCGGCAATCATCATGATGCCCGGTGCCGCGCGGTAGGCCGTGGCGTTGGACTCCTGCAGGAAGGAGATCGCCTCGAGGTTCTCGCGGCCACCGTAGACGTTCGGCTGCCACTGGCCGTCCTCACGCGAGTAGTCCAGGTAGAGCATGGAGGCCACGGCGTCAACGCGGATGCCATCCATGTGGAACTCGTGGAGCCAGTACAGGGCGTTGGCCACGAGGAAGTTGCGCACTTCGCGGCGTCCGAAGTTGAAGATCAGCGTGCCCCAGTCCGGATGCTCGCCGCGCAGCGGGTTGGGATCCTCGTACAGTGGAGTGCCGTCGAAGCGTGCCAGCGCCCACTCGTCCTTCGGGAAATGGGCGGGCACCCAGTCCATGATGACCCCGATTCCGGCCTTGTGCAGCTCGGAGATCAGGTACTTGAGATCGTCGGGTGTGCCGAAACGCGAGGTCGGTGCGTAGTACCCGGTGACCTGATATCCCCAGGAGGGGGTGAAGGGGTGCTCGGCCAGCGGCATGAACTCCACATGGGTGAATCCCGCGTACTTGAGGTGGCCGATGAGCTGCTTGGCGATCGAACGGTAATTCAGGCCCGGACGCCAGGAACCCAAGTGCATCTCGTAGATGGAGACGGGACCCTCGTGCGGATCGCGTTCCTTGCGGGCGACCATCCAGTCGTCGTCGTCCCACTCGAAGTGCGCCTTCGTCACGATCGAAGCGGTCGATGGCGGCTCCTCGGTGCGGCGGGCCATGGGATCGGCCTTCTGATGCCAGGACAGGTCCGCGTACTGAATCTCGAACTTGTAGCGGGCTCCCTCGATCGCTCCGGGAACGAAGAGCTCCCACAGGCCGGACGAGCCCATGGTGCGCATGGCGTGCAGCGTGCCGTCCCAGCCATTGAAGTCGCCGACCACGCGAACGGCCTTGGCGTTCGGCGCCCAGACGGAGAAGCTGGTGCCGGTGACTTCCCCGAGGGGGCTCGGATAGGTGCGAATGTGGGCGCCGAGAATCTTCCACAGTCGCTCGTGGCGTCCCTCGCCGAAGAGGTACATGTCCATCTCGCCAAGAGTGGGCATGAAGCGGTACGAATCGTCGCCGCGATGCTCGACCCCGCCGTACACCGCCACGACGCGGTAATCGGGGATCTCGGTTCCGGGAAGGACGGCTCGCCAGATGCCGTTGAACTCGTGCACCGCTTCAGTGCGTCCATCCGCGGTCTCGATGTAAACCGAGTCGGCCAGCCGCCGAATCGTGCGGACGGTGACACTCGAGGTGCTCTCGTGCGGCCCCAGAATGTCATGGGGGGCGTGATACCAACCGTTCGACACGGCGTTGAGGACGTCTTCATCGACGGGTACAAAGTCCAATGCGTTCATGCTCATACTCTTCCATATAGATGAAGTGTGGGTTGTCGTTTTAGGTGATTCGGTTCATCCAGCGCTCACGATCCGGGTCACCCCGGCAATCGGAATAGCGAGCCAGCTCGGGCGTTCCATGGCCTCGTAGACCACCTCGTACAACGCCTTGTCCAGGACCAACGCCTCCAGCAGAATCAGTTCCTCGTCGCTCAACTCGCCGTAGCCGCTGAGAAAGGATTCCTTCGCGGCCTCGGCCCATGCGGTCAGGAGCCCATTGTCGCCTCCTGCCAACCCCGCCGCTCCGGCCGCGTAGTCGAAGGAGCGCAGCATTCCGGCGAGGTCGCGCAGGGCCAGATCCTCGCCCGTTCGTTCGGCCAGCGGGCGCAACGGCTCGCCCTCGAAGTCGAGCGCGCACCAGCCGCGTCCGGGCGCCTCGAGAACTTGTCCGAGGTGGTAGTCACCGTGAATGCGTTGCAGCTCGGGCCAGCGGACGTGCTCGGTGGCGGAGTACGCCGTCTCGATGAGCCCCTCGTAGGCCTCCAGATCGGGAACCTGCTCCATGGCCGCGTGGGCGCGCGCACTCCAGGCGTGTCGCAGCGCGGTCCGGCGCCCCGCTGTCGCCTCGACGGTGGGGAAGGACTTCGCGAGTTCGTCGTGCATCGTCCGGGTCAGCGCCCCCAGCGCGCGAATCGACTCCGCCATTGCCCCGAGCGTCCCATCCGTGTTCTTCACCTGGTCCGAGATGACCTGCCAGGCGTCGCGGGCACCTTCGAGGAACTCTGCGGCGACGACGACGTCCGCGCCCGCTTCCTTCTCTCCTTCGGTCCAGTTCATCCGCGCCGAGCCGTACTGGCGGGGGACCGTGCCGGTGTTGTCGAGGGACTGCTGCAGCTCGACGTCGGGATTGTGGCCGGGAGCCAGAACCCGAAAGACCTTGAGGATGACGGGCGGATGATTCGCAAAGCGATAGACGATCGAGGTATTGGACTGCTCGGAGGTGAGCTTGCGGGCGGAGGACACGCTGGGCAGTGGCCCGTGCGCCGCGCGTCCGAGCATCCGTGCGGTTCCCATCGGAAGGTCGGCGCCGGCGGTCGCGGCCTCCCCAACCTCGCGGGCCGGCGAGTCCACCGCCAGAAGAGCCAGAAGTGCGCGCTGCCCGGCTGGGTGTTCCGTGGCATCGTGGATGTGCCAGGCCCCGACTCGAGCGAGGGGTTGCGCCTCGCGATCGGGGACGTGATCCAGCACGAGTGGCACGTTGTACTCCGCCCGACCGTCCGAGATCACCAGCCAGAGGACGCGGGGCGTGCGGGAAATCTCGACGCACCCCCTGACCTCCAGGGTTCCGGTCTCGCCCAGGTGCCAGCGCGCCGGGAGCATCCAGCCGCTGATGCCTGAGACGATCTCCTCAAGTGGTGGCCACGGGGTGTCAACACGAGGATCGGTGGGTTTGTCATGCTCCATGGGAATGGTCCTCCGGCGATGTACTGGGGCGGCTGAGCGCCGCCAAATCGATCTCCCCGCTGCCCCCGGACGCGGGGAGTCCCTCCGCCGGCGCGATCCCACTGCCGGGAGGGGTGAGCGCGAGCCACAGGAAATCGCGCGATCCGAGGGTCACGCCGTATTCGCGTGTGATGGCCGGGAATCCGGCGCCGCCCAGCACGTCGGCGGCGTTCCACCCGATGTGGTCCCCAAGGGACAGGGTGCCGGCGCGCGGTGTGTTCGCGAGATTCATGATGCACAGCATCGTCTGCACGCCGTTGGATCGGGTGAAGGCCAAAATGGCCTCGTTGTCCACGTCGCAGAGGGTGAAGTCGCCGTCGCCCAGAACGGGACAACGCCTGCGCACGTCCAGTATGCCGTGCAGCCAATGCAGCAGCGATGCCGGTTGCGCCAGTTGGGACTCCACGTTGATTGCTTGCGAGTTGAAGACGAGCGAGTTGATGAGCGGCAGGTACAGTTTGCCCGGATCGGCGGTGGAGAATCCGGCGTTGCGATCAGGCGTCCATTGCATCGGGGTGCGCACACCGTCGCGGTCATTCAGCCAGATGTTGTCTCCCATGCCGATTTCGTCGCCGTAGTACAGGCACGGGGAGCCGGGCAGCGAGAGCAGAAGCGCATGTGCCAGCTCGATCTCGGACCGCGCGTTGCCCAGCAGGGGCGCCAACCGCCTGCGTATTCCCACGTTGGCACGCATGCGCGGATCCTCCGCGTACCATCCATACATTCGGGCGCGTTCCTCGGTGGACACCATTTCCAGCGTCAGCTCGTCATGGTTGCGCAGGAATGTACCCCACTGCCCGCCGAACGGAATCTCGGGAGTGACGGCGAGGATCTCGCGGATCGCCGTCGCCCTCTGGTCTCGCAGCGCGTAGAAGATGCGGGGCATCACGGGGAAGTGGAAGCACATGTGACATTCCGGCGCCTCCTCGGTCCCGTAGTAGGCGACGACGTCGTCCGGCCACTGGTTGGCCTCGGCGAGCAGAATCGTTCCGGGGAACTCCGCGTCCATCGTGGCGCGCAGGCGAGCAAGGAATTCGTGCGTACGTGGCAGGTTCTCGCAATTGGTGCCTTCCTCCTCGAAAAGGTAGGGGACGGCGTCCAACCGGAATCCGTCGATTCCACGCTTGGCCCAGAAGCGAGCCACGTCCAGAATTGCCTCCTGAACGGCGGGATTCTCATAGTTGAGGTCAGGCTGATGGGAGAAGAAGCGGTGCCAGAAGAACTGGCGCCGCACCGGATCCAGGGTCCAGTTGCTTTCCTCGGTGTCGATGAAGATGATGCGGGCGTCGCGGTACTGCAGATCGTGATCGGCCCACACGTAGAAGTCGCCGTAAGGTCCCTCCGGATTGGAGCGCGAGGCCTGGAACCACGGATGCTCGTCCGAGGTGTGGTTGACCACCAGATCGATGACGATCCTGATGCCGCGCTCATGGGAGGCGGAGATGAGCATCTCGAAGTCGCGCAGCGTCCCGTATGTGGGATCCACCGCCGTGAAATCGGAGATGTCGTATCCGCCGTCGCGCATCGGGGACGGGAAGAAGGGGGGCAGCCACAGGCAGTCCACCCCCAACCATTGCAGGTAGTCCAGATGGGCGATCAGGCCCTGGAGGTCACCGGTTCCGCTGCCCTCGGTGTCTCCGAAGGCCCGAAGAAGGACCTCGTAGAAGACGGCGTGGCGGAACCACTCCGGGTCATCGGTCAGACCCGGAGTGGTGAGTCCATCTGCAACCTTGGGGTTTGAGACTGCGGGATTGAGGCGGGGTTGGGTCAACTACAGCACCTTGACGGACAGAACGTGGGCAAACTGCCAGCCCGGATCCAGGTGAACGAACGGGCGTTCGTTCCACAGGAAGGTCTGGCCCGACAGTTCGTCGGTGACTTCGAACAGGGCCTCGCCGGCCCAGCCGGCCTGAACGCCGAAGGGCCCGAGGTCAAGATCGATGACGGCGTCATGAGCGGCGAACGGATCGAGGTTGATGACAGTGATGATGGCGTCCGCCTGTCCGTCCGGGGATTCCTCGGGGCGCGAGAAGCGTGTAAAGCACAGGATGCTCGCATCCGATGTGGGATTGATGCGCAGGCCGCGCAGCCGGTTGAGCGCGGTGTGGCGCTTGCGAATCCCATTCAGCGTTCCGAGCAGGCTGGGGAGCCCGGTGGACTCGGCCGCCTGCCAGTTGCGCGGCTTGAACTCGTACTTCTCGTTGTCGATCTGTTCCTCGAAGCCGGGGCGGGGAACGTTCTCCACCAGCTCGTAGCCCGAGTAGATGCCGAAGGTGGGAGCACCGGTTGCGGCCAGCACGGCGCGGATCGCGAACGCGGGCAATCCGCCCTTCTGCATGTATGGCGTGAGGATGTCATGCGTGGTGGGCCAGAACGCCGGGCGCACCTGTGAATCCGATTCGGCGGCGAGTTCCCACAGGTAGTCCTCGATCTCCTCCTTCTCGTTGCGCCACGCGAAGTAGCAGTAGGACTGGTGGAAGCCGGCGGCTCCCAGGCCATGCAGCATGGGCGGCGCGGTGAAGGCTTCGGCGAGGAAGATGACTTCGGGGTGCTTCTCGCGGAACTCGGCAAGAATCTGCTGCCAGAAGGCGAGAGGCTTGGTGTGGGGATTGTCCACCCGGAAGATCGTGACTCCGTGTTCGACCCACAGTTCCAGAATGCGGTAGATCTCCCGGTAGATGCCCTCGGGATCATTGTCGAAGTTCAGTGGGTAGATGTCCTGATACTTCTTCGGGGGATTCTCCGCGAAGGCGATGGTGCCATCCGCGCGGGTGGTGAACCACTCCGGGTGCTCCTTGAGCCACGGGTGATCGGGAGAGCACTGGAGTGCCAGATCGATGGCCACCTCCATGTTGTGCTCGCGAGCTCTGGACACGAAGTAGTCGAAGTCCTCGAAGGTTCCGAGCTCCGGATGAATGGCATCGTGGCCGCCGTCGGCTGATCCAATGGCGTACGGCGAGCCCGGATCTCCCGGGGCCGCAGTCAGCGTGTTGTTGCGGCCCTTGCGATCGGTGGTGCCGATGGGGTGAACGGGGGTCAGGTAGACAACGTCGAAGCCCATGGAACCGATGCGTGGAAGATCCTCGGCCGCGGTGCGCAGGGTGCCGGAGACCCAGGTGCCGTCATCCTTCTGGTAGGCGCCGTGGGAGCGTGGGAAGATCTCGTACCAGGCGCCGGCGAGTGCCCGCAGGCGATCCACATTGACCGGGAACATATTCGATTCGGTGACGAGATCGCGGATCGGGTAGCGCTCGAGAACGTCAGAGACGGCCGGGGCCGTCGCGGCCTCGAAGCGCACCTTCGGAGAGAGCCGCTCCATCCGGATGACCGCGCGGGCATCAATGAGGGATTCGTGATCCTGGCCTTCGGGAACACTCTTGAGGGCGCGGTTCAGGAGGGCCTCGGCCTCAAGGAAGACGAGTTCAATGTCAGAGTTGGCTCCGATTCGCGCCTCGGCATTGTGGATCCAGGTGGCAACCGCATCCGAATAGGAGCGAATGAAGAATGACCACTTGCCCGGGTACGTGGGTGTCAGCCAGGCCTCGTAGCGGCCCAGCCCGGGCTTGATGAGGGTCATGGGGGCGGTTTGTACTTCGGATCCCTTGGGGTCCACGAGGACTGCTTCGGCGCCGAAGAGGTCGTGTCCCTCCCTGAAGATCGTCGCGCGCACGGGGAAGGCCTCGTACTCGGTTCCCTTGGCGGCCCATGCTCCGTTCTCGATGCACGGTTCGATGTCACGAATCGGAATGCGACCGATGGGGGCAAAGGGCGCCGGGACTGGGGCAGTGGAGTCCGCTGACGGTACGACGACGTACTCGGCGGACCCGGCTGGCATCTGGGGGCTCACAGGCTCGTTAATACTCACCCCTTCAGCCTAGGTGGTTTGGAGCTCACGTGCAGCCGCATCGGGGTCGAATCTCACGAGTTTCTTCGCGAGGGTTCCTGGATGGATTCTTCGCGAGGGGCTCGCAGCGGTGCACGCGACCGGGCGATCAGGTTGCGAGCCTGCGCCAACTTGGCCCGCCCCGCGCAGATCCACGAAGTGAAGGGTCTGTACACGAAGTCGCAGTTGTACGAACGACTTCGTGTGCAAACGTTTGATCTCGCGGTCCGGGGCTCCTACTTGATGAAATGAACCGAGGGGTTGGTCCCGGCCTCGGGGTGGAGCTGGAAGGTCTCGCGGGTCTTGATGAGTGTGGAGACCTCGCTGTCGGGATCGTCGAGATCTCCGAAGAAGCGGGCGCGTGCGGGGCATACCTCCACACAGGCCGGCTGTCGGTCCTCTGCGACCCGGTGACTGCAGAACGTGCACTTGGAGACCGTGGCGGGCTGTTGGGCCTGTACGTCGAATCCTCCCTGGGGGAACGGATTCGCGTAGCTGATCTCGTCCGCATTGCGCACTCGGACGCCGTCGTAGGGGCACGCCTCCACGCACGCACCGCATCCGATGCACTTCTCGTAGTCGATGAGAACGATCCCGTCCTCCTCGCGCTTGTATGTGGCCCCCGTGGGGCACACCGGTACGCAGGGTGGATTCTCACAGTGCTGGCATGCCACCGTGAGGAACCACATGGTGGGGCGTGGCTGGGTCGGGGAGGGCGTGTGGGATTCAGCCCCGCCGACGGTCCACACTCGATTCCACCACACGTCGTCAGGCAGGTTGTTCTCGGTCTTGCAGGCGACGGCACAGGTGTCACACCCGATGCACCGTACCGTGTCAACGACCATTCCGAGTCTCATGGCTGTGTTCCTTCACTTGCTTGGATTGCAAAAATGGCTGATGAAATACGGGTTGCTCACGCGTCAACCGACTGTGACGTCCTGGGCGGATCGATCACCGGCGCATGAATCCCCGATTGCAGGACGGCCCTGCGCACCGCTACGACTCCCGCGCAGGCGGCGGCAGCGGACCACGTGCGGGATCGGGCGGACCCAGCGCCGAGCGAACTCAGCACGGCGGGCGCAATGGCGCCCAGTACGATCCCGGTGCCGAGGAACCTGTCGCGTTGGGGGCCTTCCACCAGGTCACGAGCGGAGAGCCGTGCCGCAGTGTTTCCGCGGCTCAGTTCGGTCAGGTATCCGGCGGTGCATCCGATGCCGCATGCTGCGGACGCCACCGTGGCGACGGGCAAGGTGGCCGACTTGCCATCTCCCAATGCCGATGCGAGCGCCGCACCCGCGGTTGTTGCTCCGGCGGCGAGCATCCAGGGAAGGGACCGGGGGAGCCAGGAGGCAACCGCCTTGGCCCGATTGAGGAAGAATCCGTCATACGTGATCAGGACTGCCGCCGACGTGCCCGCGACGGCCTTGGCCGCACTCTGGCAGGGGCCGGGAAGCAAAGAGGCAGCGCCAGCCGTGGCAAAGGTGGCAAATGCCCATGAGCCACGAGCGATCCACGAAGTCCCCGGCTTCGCGAACACCCGCGGGAAGCGCTCCGGCCTGCCCAAATCGGCCAGCAGCAGGAGTCCCTTTCCTCCGCTGGCAAGTGCCCAGCCCGCGGTCATTCCGACAGGATTGGCCGCAGCGCAGGCGGCGATGTAGGTTGCTGCGCCGATGCTCCCCAGGGCCATTTCATTCCACATCTGGGGCACGGCCCAGAGCTTGTCACGCCGGTAGGGAAGCTCAGATCGCCCTGATTCCAACCAACCGATCTCCTCGGGATCGGCAAACCGCGATGGCGTGACCACTGCGGCACCCGATTCGGGGCCATCTGCCTTTCGCACGTCGATCGTTCCCCGGGCGTGGATCGTGGCCGCCTCCGAATCCTCGCGGACCCAGCCGAGCAGATCGTGCATGACGTGATCAGTCGAGCGGTCGACCAACGATCCGGTGGTCTCCAGCAGCGCGTTGACGAGCGACTTCGCCCGCCGAATTGGCGTGGGAATTGACTCGCTCATGACCTGCCTCCTTGACCCACAAGCGCCTGGCCCAGCCGCGCCGTCGTCGAAATTGCGATGGTCAGCGCCCCGACGGCGCCGAGCACGATGGTGAAGCGGACGAGTGAGCGGACGCACTCGTATCTGCGTGCGTCGATCTCACGGACTTGGCGGTTCATTCCGGATTCCCCTTCCAGTGTCGTACTTCCACCGCAACATCGAAGAAGCTCTGGTTGACAGAGGAAGCATTGAGAGTCATGTGGGTCAACTCGCTGGGAGCTCCCGCGATGTGTTGGTGGCCCAACCACCCCTTCGGTAGGGACACCATACCGGCCGGCAGTGCGTCGGAAACGATGGCTTTGACGACGACGTGGCCGCGGTCGTTGAAGATCTCGACGATGTCTCCCGTGGCGATTGTCCGCGCGGCCGCATCCTCCGGACTCATTCTCACGGTGGGTTCGGGGTCCAACTCTCGCAGCAGGGGCACTTCCGCGTATTGGGTGTGCACGCGCCAGCGCGTGTGCTCCTGGAAGAAGACCAGCGGGTACTTCTTCGAGGCCTCGGTGCCGGGCCATCCCTCAAGCGGAGGCTTGAAGTACGGCAGACGTTCGGACTCGGGATCGAAATGCGTGGACGTGCTCGACACGACCCGTGGCTGGGGGTTGGGGTTGTAGAACTCGGCCCGTCCGCTCGGCGTGGGGAACGTGCCGTCGAAACCCAGACAGATGTTGGGTTCATCGGGATCCTGGTACCAGCTCTTGATTGCGCCTTCCCGCTTGAGGCGTTCGAAGGTGAAGCCCGTGTGGTCCGCCCACTCCTTGTTGAGTGAGATCTCCAGAAGCTCTTCGTCAGTGTCCGGGAAATACTCCTTGACCCCGAGCCTGCTCGCCAACATTCGGATGATCTCGACATCCGGTTTGGATTCCCCGAGCGGTTCGACCGCCTTGTCCCCCCACATGATGAAGGGATGATTGTTCGCGTACTGCATGTCCTGACGCTCGAACCAGTGGGCCGCCGGGAGCACGAGGTCCGAGTATTCCACGGTGTCCGAGTTGTAGATGTCCACGGTCACAATGAAGTCGAGCATCGGCACGACCTTGGCGAGCCATTGATTGCGATCACAGTAGGCGCCCAGTGGGTTTGCTCCTGCCACGTAGAGCGCCTTGATGGCGTCAGGTACTCCCTTGATGGTTCCGTGGTTGGCCACCTCGAAGATGTCGTCGGTGTAGATGTCTCGCACCGCGTGGCCGTCCGGCATCAGCCAGTTGAGGAAGTCGTAGTTCTCGGCGAAGTACCACTTGAATCCGAGCTGGGCGCCGGGCTTTCCCAGATTGCCGGTCACGCAGGCCAGAGCGGACTCCGCGAAGGTGCTGAGATGCCCGTTGTCCCAGTGGTCGATGCCCATGCAGTGGTAGATGGATGCCGGGGTGGCAGTGGCGTACACGGTGGCCATCTCGCGGAGGGTCGCGGCGGGAATGGTCGTGACGTCCTCGGCCTTTTCCAGTGTCCATTCCTCCACGGCATCCCACAGTAGATCCAGAGCGGTGCGGACAGGGATTCCCTTGACGTCGAATCGTCCGCGCAGGCGAGGCAGCACGGAATCGTCCAGCTCGGTGGCGCAGTCCCGGTTCTCGTCCCATACGATGAATGGATCCGAGGTGTCCGCGGGGCCCGCGGTGAAGAAGACGTCGGCCGCCGAGGGCTCGTTGTCCGATTGCTCGTTGACCGCGGGTTCGGCATCCGAAGGTGCGTGGGAATCCGCCGTAGGCTCTTCCTGACTGAGGAGATCGCTGGCGCGCAGGAACTGCCCGTCACTCTCCTTCACCAGCAGCGGTGCAACGGTGGATTGGCGGAGGAAGCTGTCATCTTGCAGGCCCTCGCTGAGAACCACCCGGGTCATGGCCAGGAACATGGCCGCGTCCGAGCCCGGCCGGATGCGCACCCAGGTGTCTGCCTTGGCTGCCGTGGGGGTGTAGATGGGATCCACGACGTACAGCTTGGCGCCCTTGTCCATGGCGTCCGCCACGAAGTGCCACGTGTGGATCTGTGCCTCGGTCATGTTGGAGCCGACGATGAAGATCGTCTTCGCATTGACGAGATCAGCGGGATCGTTGTTGGGCATGCCGCCGAACACACGCATCAGGCCGTGCGCCTGCGCGACGTCGAGCGTGTTGCTCAGGACGGTGGCATCCAAGGTCGCAAACAACCGAGTGGTTGCTCCGAAATGGGAGGAGCTGAGCGTGCCGTAGTTTCCCGACCCCTCGGTGAGTGCGATGGCGCGCGATCCGTAGGTCTCACGTACGGCGGTGAAGTTCTCCACGACCATGTCGATGGCTTCGTCCCACGAGATCTCCTGCCACTTCCCAGAACCTCGCGGGCCCACGCGCTTCTTGGGGTGGAGAATGCGGCGGGCACTGTACTGCTGTTCCGGCTGTGAGAGTCCGCGCAAACAGATCCTGTTGTACTGCGGGTCGGGTAGTGGTGCGGGTGAGGTGGCCACTACTTTGCCATCGCGTACGTGAGCGTAAATCGGGCAGCCACCGAAGCAGTTCGGACGGCAGAACGTGCGGACCCACTTCTCGCCGGCTTGTTCGGTGGCGGCCGCGGAGGGTTTCTCCCGAAGCCTTGGACCCATGACCATGACGCTTGCTCCCTTGTCCTTGCGGCCCCGTTCGACGCGCGGCACACGTTTCTGTTTGACAGGTGTCAATTAGTTGTTTGAAAGTCTAATACCCCTGATCAGCTGCCCGCGAGTGACTGAAGTCCCAAGTCGGCGACGTGGTGAATCCGAATGGTGCGGCAATGGGTTGGATAATGGAGGGATCATGAGCAACAGCAGAGACAACCACGATCCCCGGTACCAACGGGTGAGAGCATCCCTGATTGCGGCACTGGTGAAGCTCGCCGCCGGCAAGCGGGCGGAGGACATCTCGGTCAAGGAGTTGACGGACGAAGCCGGGATCTCGCGCCAGGCATTCTACGGACACGCCTCATCGCCCGCCGATCTCCTGACGGACATCCTCGTTCGGGACCTGCGACCGAATCACGAGCAGCTCCTTGCTCTTCTGGAGAAGAACACTGAACAGGATTTCTCGGAGGTCTGGCGTGAGTCGTTCTTGTCGACGCTCAACCACGTGTGGCGGTTCCGGGCGGTCTATCTGGTCATGGTGCGCAGCCATTCCGCCGTCTACAACGCGGTGCTGGCCTCGATGGACGATACCGCCCACCGGTTTGTCCAGTACATCGGAGAGAAGTTGGCCGGTGGCCCGCCCGACACGCTGTGGCTGGAGATGGCAGCGCGACAGCAGGTGAACAACCTGTCCTCGGCCATTCAGGCGTGGGCGTCAACCGGCATGCGAGAAGATGCCGAACGCGTGCTCGAAACCTATCTGACACTCGTGCCGCCGTGGCAGCTCGCACGGCAGGACGAGTCCGGACGGATTGTTCTGCACGGCGTTCGGTCCCCGCGGCGAATCGAGGATCAGCAAGTCTCCGAGTGACCGATGGAAAATTCCATCGCCTCAGTAGACCATGTTCATGGCGGTGTGCACTTCCTGAAGCGTCTGCTCGGCCTGTTCCGTTGCCCGGGCAATTCCGGAGTGCAGCACGGACTGGATGTGGCCCGGGTCGGCTTCGAGTTCTGCGCGGCGGGCGCGGATCGGCGCCAAATGCTCATTGAGGGACTCGGTCAGCACCTTCTTGAGAGTACCGCCACCGCCGGCCCCAATCTCCTCGGCGATCTCGCGCGGATCGCGGTCCTGGCACAAGCCGGTCAGGGTGAGCAGGTTCGAAACCTCGGGGCGATTCACCGGATCGAAGGTGATGTTGCGGTCCGAGTCCGTCACGGCCTTCCTGATGAGCTTGGCGGTTTCATCGGCGCTCATGCGCAGCTCGATGGTGTTGCCCTTCGACTTGCTCATCTTGGTGCCGTCCAGCCCCAGCACCATCTCCGCCTCGGAGAGCAGCGCCTGCGGGCGCGGGAAGATCGGATCCTTGGAGCCGGGAATGCGGCCGTAGCGAGAGTCGAAGCGATCGGCGATCACTCGGGCCTGCTCCAGATGGGGCAGTTGGTCCTTGCCCACCGGCACGATATTGGCCTTGCAGAAGAGGATGTCCGCCGTCTGGTGCACGGGGTAGGTGAGCATGAGTCCGGACATCGGGCGTCCGTCCGTCGCGTCCAACTCGGACTTGACGGTGGGGTTGCGGCGCAACTCGGCATCGGTCACGAGGGACAGGAAGGGGAGCATCAGCTGGTTGAGTGCCTCCACCTGCGAATGGGCGAAGATCGTCGCCTTCTCGGGATCGATGCCCACCGCCAGATAGTCGGTGACCAATGAGTACACGCGCTCCTTGATGGGGCCCACGCCGTCGCGATCGGTGATGACCTGATAGTCGGCCACGAGAAGCCACGTGTCCACACCCGCCTGCTGCAGGCGGACGCGATTCCTCATGGAACCAAAGTAGTGTCCGATGTGCAGGTTGCCGGTGGGACGATCGCCGGTCAGTACGCGAAATTGGGAGGGGTCGGACTTTATGCCGGCCTCGATCTTTTCGCTCACTCTGCGGCTGTGGGCGAGCGAGGCATCGCTTGTGGCGTTCTCGAGGGCATCGCCGATGCTGTTGGTCATTGTGTCCTTCTTCGTCATGCATGGGTCACTGCCGCGGCCCGCGCACGAGGTGACAGCGGGGGCAGCAGCTGCGTGTTCTATACGATACGCGGCTTGGTCAGGTAGAGCCGAATGGAGAGCGGTTCCAGATTGGCCATGGCACCGGGCCCATACATGGGCAGGGAGGCGCGCGGCCTCTCCCACGCAGAATCCCAGACCAGTTCGTAGGCATCCCCGCGGCCCTCGGGAAGGCGAACGCTGCGAGCGTTCACCGAACCATTGAGGACGAGGAGCGCGTCGGCGTCGTTCCCATCTCCCGAACGCAGCATCTGGATGGTACGGAGGTTCGCATCGAACCACTTGTACTCGGGCATGTGCTCGCCCTCGTCGTCGAACCACTCGAGATCGGAAATCTGATCGCCGGCAGTCAGCCCCTCCGTGTAGAAGCGGCTGGGGCGCAGAACCGGGTGTTCGCGGCGCACCTTGATGAGGTGGGCGGCGGTGTCCTCCAGATCGCGCTGCCAGGGGTCGAGCTGCCAGTCCACCCAGGAGATTTCATTGTCCTGACAATAAGAATTGTTGTTTCCGTGCTGAGTGCGCCCGATCTCGTCGCCCGCCGTCAGCATGGGCGTGCCGGCCGAGAGCAGCAGCGTTCCGAGGAGGTTGCGCATGGACCGGCGGCGGCGTTCGAGAACCTGACGGGGCGCCTCCTGGTCACTCCCCAGCGCCTCGAATCCGTGATCCCACGACTTGTTGTCATTCGTGCCGTCGCGGTTGCCCTCCAGATTCGCTTCGTTCTGCTTGGAGTTGTAGGCGACCAGATCGTGCAGCGTGAAGCCGTCGTGTGCCGTGATGAAGTTGATCGAGGCTTGTGGGCCGCGCCCGCCGGGAACCCGTCCATGCCCGAAGTGGTCTGCCGATCCCGCCAGCCGCGTGGCGAGGTCGCGCAGGTCACCGCCATGGCCGCCGCCCATGAGTGAGCGCGGCTGGGCCACCCAGAAGCTGCGCACGGTGTCGCGGAAGTGATCGTTCCAATCGGCCGTGGGAGAGATGAAGCGGCCGGTCTGCCAACCGTTGGGTCCCAGATCCCAGGGTTCGTTGATGATCTTGACGCCGCTGAGAACCGGGTCGGTGGTCATGGCCACGTAGAAGGGGTGATGCGAATCGAACTGCTCGCCGTTGCGCCCCAATGTGACCGCGAGATCGAATCGGAAGCCGTCCACTCCGATCTCGTTCACCCAGTAGCGCAGCGAGTCCAGCGTCATGCGCACAACCTTCTGGCGCCGGAAATCGAGTGAGTTGCCGCATCCGGTGGTATCCATGAAACGGCTGGAGTTGTGCGAGTCCTGCATGTAATAGGAGATCTGATCGAGGCCGCGCCAAGAGACCGAAGGGCCATCGGTGCCGCTCTCGCAGGTGTGGTTGTAGACCACGTCGAGGATCACCTCGAGGCCCGCCTCGTGCATTGCGTGCACCATGGCCTTGACCTCGGCGATGACGGCCTGGGGCCCCGCCTCCTGAGCCGCGGTGGTCGCGTACGTGGGTTCGGGGGCGAAGAAGGCCAAAGTGTTGTAACCCCAGTAGTTCGTCAGGCCCTTGCGCGTGAGGAAGGGCTCGTCCATCTTCGCGTGGATGGGCAGCAGCTCGACCGCCGTGACGCCCAGCTTCCGCAGGCGCCACGTGGTGTTCTCGTGGCCCAGCCCCGCGTAGGTGCCGCGCAGCTCCTCGGGAAGATCTTCTGCACGTTTCGTCAGGCCCTTGACGTGAGCCTCGTAGATGACCGTCTCGCCCCACGGGGTGTACGGATGGTCGACGACGGCGTCGTTCGGTTCCGTCACCACCCCCAGAGCCATGTGGGGAGCGGAATCGTGATGGTCGATCTGCGGGGGAAGACTGGTGGGTGCGAAGTTCTCGTCCACCTCGTGGGCGTAGATGCTCGGGACCAGATCCGGTGCCTTGGTGACCGCGCGGGCGTAGGGATCGAGGAGCAGTTTGGCCGGGTTGTGATACATTCCCATCTCTGGGGCCCAGCGGCCGTTGACGCGGTAACCATAGCGTTGGCCAGCGAGCACACCGGGAATGTGACCTCGCCAGTCGCCGCCCTCGGGACGCAACGAGTATCGGCGCTCCACCGGGCCATGGGCGCCGTCGTCGAACAGGCACAGGATGACAGTGGATGCGTGAGGCGCGCGTACCGCGAAGTCCGCGCCTCCCGGAACGAGATGGGCACCCAAACGCGGGGGCCTCTGCACTACGGGCAGTGATTCCTCCGGTTGCCGTTCTTCGTAAAGAGAACTTACTTTTTCTGCGGCCATGGTAGTCACATTGGCATTATCCCAATAAATGGCCCGATCGACATGTTGTCTCGTGAGCATAGGAGAAGTGCCACACTGGACATCGGGATGATGCGCCCCTCTTGTTCCTGAATCTTGAAACTCTTGGGGCGCTCTGCCGTGCGTTCACCTGCTGCGGACCACCCCAAGGAGAAGAAGTCAGTGACAACCACCCAACAGGATGCGGAAGTGAACCGGCCTGGATGGCGGGCGTGTTTCTCTGTGTGTGTGAAGGGTGTTCAGGGCAGACTTGAGTCCATGCCGGGTCTCGGTTCACGGCGTTCACGAAAGAGTAGTGAGAGAGTGTTGAACCGCTCCTGCCCTCGAACAAGGGGAGGAAGGGCCGTCCGTTCGCTGACAACCGGCGCCAGGAGGATGCATTGGGACCAGATCTAAACCTTGCCAGAGGTGTCATTGACCGAGACGAGCTGACGCGAAATGACGCTCGCGCCCTCGGCGCCGCCCGCAACAGTGAGCAGGCGCGATTCATTCTGATTGCCGGGGACAGTGCGGCCATCGATCCGCAGCGGCCCGGTCATCTTCTGGCGCTGACGCGCCAGGAGGCGGCGCAGTGGGGATCTCGTTCTGCGATCCATCTGGGCCGCGCCAACGGATTGCGGTACTTCGCGTGTGACATCACCGAGCAGATTTCACCCCAGGACGTCCAGCCCGAAGGCGCTCCGCTCATGCGACCGGTCCGCTACTGGGCTCAGGACTGGGCGGACACGGACACGGCGCTGGCCGTCTCTGCAGTGGCGGTGCTGCAGTGGCAGCGTACGGCCATGTTCTGCTCGGAGTGTGGTGAGAAGCTCGAGGTCCAGCCCAGCGGATGGGAGATGACGTGCGCCAAGCGCCACCTGACCTATCCGCGCACGGATCCCGCCGTCATCATGGCAATACACGGCCCGGAGGATCGCCTGCTCCTGGGACGCAACTCCGCGTGGGGGCCGGGCAGGTACTCGGTGCTCGCCGGATTCGTGGAGGCTGGAGAAACTCTCGAGGCGGCCGTGCGGCGCGAGGTCTTCGAGGAGGCGCGTTTGAATGTTGGCCGCGTCGAGTACTTCGGCTCGCAGCCCTGGCCCTTCCCGCGATCACTGATGTTGGCCTTCAACGGATGGACTGAGGCGAGTAAGGGGGACATCGCCGTCGACGGCAAGGAGATGGCTCACGCGCACTTCTTCTCCCGCGACGAACTGGTGGAGGCCATGCGCTCCCACGAAATTCACGTGCCGTCCCCGACATCCGTTGCTGCGAGCCTCATTCAGTCGTGGCTGGGGCAGACGTTCGTGGATGTTCTGAAGAACTGACGCCGCGAGTACATGGGAGGTCAGGCGAGCGAGGCGAGTTTCTCCTTGACCTCGGCCAGCGAGGGGTTGGTCAGGGCGCTGCCGTCAGAGAATTCGAGGGTGGGTACGGTGCGGTTTCCGCCATTGAACTCCTCCACCCGCTGGGCGGCCGCCGGATTCTCTTCCACGTTCACCTCGCGAAAGCCGGTGATTCCCGCCTTGTCGAGCTGACGCTTGAGGTTCTTGCAGTAGGAGCACCAGGTGGTCGAGTACATCGTGAAATCAGCCATGATTCAATCCTAGACGAGAGCGGCGCCGGGCAATGGTGCGCTTGATCATGGGGACGGAGTGCGGGATGTGTCGGTGCACCATGCCAGACTGGAGGACTGTGAGCAGGAGGTGTCATGGAGCTTGATCGGTTGCTGGACCATCTGGATCCGGAGCAGCGCGAGGTTGCAACGAATCTGTTCGGTCCGCTGTGTGTGCGGGCCGGGGCGGGCACGGGGAAAACCCGCGCGATCACGTATCGGATCGCCCACGGCGTTCACTCGGGGGCGTTTGTGCCTGGACACGTACTGGCGGTGACATTCACGTCTCGAGCGGCGGGTGAGATGCGATCGCGATTGCGCGATCTCGACGTGCGAGGAGTTTCGGCCCAGACCTTCCACGCTGCGGCGTTGCGCCAGCTCTCCTTCTTCTGGGGAACGGCCGTGGGCGGGAGAATTCCTCCCATCGCCGAGCACAAGCTGGCATTGGTCTCCCAGGCCGCCGGGCAGTTGGGGATGGGAGTGGACAAGGTCGCGGTGCGCGATCTGGCCTCCGAGATCGAATGGGCGAAGGTCTCCCTCGTGACCCCCGATGCCTATGTGGAGCGGGCTGGCGCCCTGGGCCGGCGCGAGGTGGCGGGGCACTCGCTTGTCGAGATCTCCCAGTTGCTGCGGGCATACGAGGATGTCAAGACCGAACGCCACGTCATCGACTTCGAGGATGTTCTCCTGATTCTGGTGGGAATACTGTTGGATCGGCCGGACATCACGCGTCAGGTGCGCGATCAATACCGCCATTTCGTGGTGGATGAATATCAGGACGTCTCGCCGTTGCAGCATCGCCTCCTCCAACTGTGGCTGGGCGACCGCAAGGAGCTGTGCGTGGTGGGCGACGTCTCCCAGACCATCTACTCCTTCACGGGGGCCAGCTCGCACTATCTGGCCCAGTTCAGGAAGGAGTTCCCGAATGCGACCGTCATCGAACTCAACCGCGACTACCGATCGACCCCGCAGATCGTGGTCGCAGCCAACGAGGTCATCGCACCCGACCAGTCCGAGGGCGCGGTGCGGCTGGTGTCGCAGCTGCCCACCTCGGTCCCGGTGATTTGGTCCGAATATGCCGACGACACCACGGAGGCGGATTCCATCGCCGGGGAGATTCTCACCCTGCGCGATCAAGGAGTTCCGCTGCGCGAGATCTCCATCCTGTATCGCACCAATGCTCAATCGGCGGAGTTCGAGGCCGCGCTCTCGCGCGCAGGGCTGGGCTATTCGGTGCGCGGCTCGGAGAGGTTCTTTTCCCGGCGCGAAGTGCGTGAGGCGATGGTGGCGATGCGGGCCGCAGCCCGCTCCGGAATCGACGGTCCGCTTCCCGCGGCAGTTCGCTCGGTGCTGCGGCAGACCGGCTGGCGCGATGAGGCGCCCGAGCAGGCGGGCGCGGTGCGCGACCGTTGGGAGGCCCTCAACGCATTGCTCACCCTGGCGAAGGAGATGGAGGAGGCACGGCGCGCCTCGATGCTGGAGTTCGTGCAGGAGTTGGAGGAGCGAGCCCAGCTGCAGAATGCTCCCGAGATGGATGGCGTGACGCTCTCCTCCCTGCACGCGGCCAAGGGCCTGGAGTGGGAGGCGGTCTTTCTCGCGGGCATGAGCGAGGGACTCATGCCAATCTCCCTGGCCAAGGGAGAAGCAGGCACCGCGGAGGAGCGGCGCCTGCTCTACGTGGGAATCACGCGAGCCAAGCGCCACCTGCAGATTTCTTTCGCCAAGGGCAACGGCTCGCGGGGCAGCCGCAAGCTCTCACGCTTCTTGGAGCCCGTATGGCCCAAGCCCGAGAAGCCGGTGTCCCGCACCGCGAGCTATCGCCAGCGGCGTGCTCAGGAGGCGGAGGCCTTCGCGAACGAATACCCGGATGACGTGGCGATGCTGGAACGCCTCGTCGCCTGGCGCGCCCGCACTGCTGCCGAGATGAATCGGCCCGCCTACACCGTCTTCCACGACACCACGTTGCGGGCCATAGCAGTCGCCAAGCCTCGAGGCCTCGCTCAGCTCGGACGGATCAAGGGTATCGGGTCAACGAAGCTGGCGAACTGGGGCGAAGCCATTCTCGCAGTGGTCAACGGGGAGGCGTGAGAGCCGCGGGTCACGCGGAATTGACGGCTGGCACGGGCGCTGCGGCGAGTTCCAGCCGGTAGGTCACGCGGTTCGTGGCCCGTTCGCGCTGTCCAGCGCGCGGAGCATCGCCTGATGCGAGCTGCACCCGCAGCTGGGGTGGCTGGAGACCGAGACGTACCGTGGAAAGAACGGCACGGGCGGGACTCTCCACTGCGCATCGCGGAGCGGGTTGCCCAACCCATCGAGGAAGCCGAGAATCGAGCGGACCGCGATGGACGCGGCGAGGTCGCGGGTTTCTCCCGCGGCGTTGAGTGAACGATTGCCCTCGATCTGGGGAACCAGAATGGGCCAGGCAGGATCGCTGGCCAGCTTGGACTGATAGAGGCAGCCGGCACACGGGGAGCGCTGCGGTTCGACAATGGGCCCGATGCAAACGTCGATCTCCTC
>RRZU013007178.1_pt1 | contig 20983 bp, 23 predicted proteins | sample 2165561 | NCBI WGS metagenome assembly RRZU01 (sample SAMN10456909, study PRJNA506462) | wastewater metagenome | isolation source: wastewater sludge | place: USA: Moscow, Idaho | reverse complement strand
ACGGGCAATATAAATCAACAACGCTTGCGAAGCAATCATCGAAGGCTGAATACCAATTCCAGTTCCCGGAATCGTTAACCAACGTGCAGCATTTGCACCTCCAATGGTTTGTCCTTGTACGAGTGTTATTGCCAAAACTCCCGAAAGTATAACAACAGCTGTTAAAGCAAACAAACCAAACCAACGATAATCGACACGTTGCAACCCATAAATGATGAATAAACCAATTAATAAAATCACAGCGTGTTTACCTAAATGCCCAAAAATAGTACCCGATCCTACCGTATAAACCAAGTTAGAACTTGCTGAATAAACAGGTAAAAACGAAAATAGTGCTAACAATAAAATGAAAGCCCAAAGCGGTTTATCGCCTTTAAAATATTTTTGTACGATGTTAGACATTGGTTGGTTGTATTATTATAATTTGCGTACGTTTTCTTTAAATTGATCTCCACGATCTTCGTATCCATTGAACAAATCGAAACTTGCACAAGCTGGTGACAAAAGAACCGTTTCTCCTTTTGTTGCTAATTTATATGATTGCTCTACACAATCTTTCATTGTATTTGTCTCAACAATTGTATCGATATATGGACTGAAAAAATCAACAATTTTTGCGTTATCAACACCCAAACAAACAATTGCTTTCACTTTCTTTTTCACGAAAGGTAAAACTTCGTTGTAATCGTTTCCTTTATCAGTTCCTCCAACAATCCAAACAACTGGCTTTGTCATACTTTCCAAAGCAAAATACGTTGCATTCACATTTGTTGCTTTAGAATCGTTGATAAAATCAATTCCTCCAATTGTCAAAACAGGCTCTAAACGATGTTCAACAGATTTGAAATCTGATAAACTCTTTTTTAAATCCTCATTATTGATATCAATAATTTTTGCAGCTACAGCCGCAGCCAATGAGTTAGAAACATTGTGTTTTCCAATTAATCCTAAATCATTCACTAACATTGTAAAATCACCATTCGAATCGTTCACACGGAACAATTCATTGTTTGCGTATGCTTCATTTGTTGCATCCATCATTGTGAACGGTTTGCGATGAGCACGAATATCAATCTGATCAATCATCTCCATTGTTTTTGGATCATCCAAATTGTAGATAAAATAATCGTTTTCATCTTGGTTTTCAGTAATTCTGAATTTAGCCTTTGCATACAAATCAAACTGATAATTGTATTGGTCTAAATGATCTGGTGTAATGTTCAGCAAAATCGCAACATACGGTTTGAAATCTGTTTTGATATCATCTAACTGAAAACTACTTACTTCTAATACATAATAATCGAAGTTGTCTTCTGCGACAGATTTTGCAAAACTTTTTCCGATGTTACCACCTAATCCTACATTTAATCCAGCTTGCTTTAGGATATGGAACATCAAACTTGTTGTTGTTGTTTTTCCATTAGATCCTGTAATCGCAATAATTTTTGCATCTGTATAACGAGACGCAAATTCAATTTCAGAAATAATTGAAATTCCTTTTTCTTCTAATTTCTGAATTAGCGCTGCTTTTTTTGGAATACCTGGACTTTTCATTACTTCATCGGCATTCAGAATTAATTCTTCTGTGTGCTGACCTTCTTCATAAGCAATTCCGTGCTCCTCCAAAAGTTGTTTATACTTGTCTTTTATTTGTCCCATGTCCGAAAGAAAAACATCAAAGTTTTCTTTCTTCGCAAGAATAGCTGTTCCTACGCCACTTTCTCCTCCTCCTAAAACGACTAATCTTTTCATTTTTTATCTAATCTTTAAGGTAATAATACTAATTACCGCTAAAATGATTCCGATGATAATTGCACGCACCACGATTTTACTTTCGTGATAACCTAACTTCTGAAAATGGTGATGTAGAGGAGACATCAAAAAGATTCTACGACCTTCACCAAATTTCTTTTTCGTGTACTTGAAATAAGACACTTGTAACATTACTGATAAACTTTCTGCGAAAAATATTCCGCACAAAATTGGTAGTAACAATTCTTTACGAACGATAATTGCTAAAACAGCAATAATTCCTCCGATTGTTAAACTTCCTGTATCACCCATGAACACTTGAGCCGGATAAGTATTGTACCAAATAAATCCGATCAAACCTCCAAGGAAAGCTCCACAGAAAATCAAGACTTCTTCTGAACGCGGAATAAACATAATGTTCAGATAATCGGCAAACATTAAGTTTCCAGAAACGAAAACAAACATCGAGATTGCCGCCATAATTACAGCCGAACTACCTGCTGCTAAACCGTCGATTCCATCTGTTAAATTTGCTCCATTCGAAACTGCTGTAATGATAAAAATTACTGCAAAAATAAAAATCGCTGCAACCGCCCATGTTGGTCGATCTTGCGCATCCATCCAAAATAAAATATCAGAATAGTTAAATTCATTTCCTTTCACGAAAGGCATTGTTGTTTCCAACGTTTTTTCTTCAGGACCAAATTTTATTTGTCGGCTGTATTCTGTTTGTTCTGTTCCTACAGGCGTTTTTACTCTATTTTCTTGATGTTTTACGGTAACTGTTGGACTGAAATAAAGCATTAATCCAACTACAACTCCAAGACCAACTTGTCCTAAAATTTTAAATTTACCTTGTAAACCTTCTTTGTTTTTTCTAAAAACTTTGATGTAATCGTCTAAAAAACCAATCACACCTAACCAAATTGTTGAAACCAACAAAATGATAATGTAAATATTATCTAATCTCGCAAAAAGTAAAGTAGGAATTAATGTTGCCAAAATGATAATTAAACCACCCATTGTTGGCGTTCCTGCTTTTTCGATTTGTCCTTTTAAACCTAAATCACGAACAATTTCGCCCATTTGTTCTTTACGTAAATAACTGATGATTCGTTTTCCGTAAAACAAACTGATGAACATTGCCAATAAAATTGCCATTCCCGCGCGGAAAGACGTGTATTGAAACATACGCGCTCCTGGAAAATGGATACCTTCTAAATAATCAAATAAATAGTATAACATTCTTTATTTGTTCAATATTTTACTCAATTCTGATGCAACTTCTACATCAGAAAAATGTGTTCTTACTCCGTTAATTTCTTGATACGTCTCGTGACCTTTTCCCGCAATCAAAATAATATCTTTTGGTTCGGCCATTTTAAGTGCTGTTTTTATAGCTTCTTTTCGATCTGTAATCTTCAAGGTGCGATTATAAAATTGCGCTTTTACACCAACTTCCATCTCGCGAAGAATTTCTTCTGCATCTTCGGTTCTTGGATTATCTGATGTAAAAATGGCAAGATTAGATTTTTCACTCGCGATATCCGCCATTTCTGGACGTTTTGTTTTATCACGATCTCCACCACAACCTACAACTGTTATTAGTTTTTCATTTTTGGTACGAATTCCTTCGATTGTATCCAATACATTTTCTAACGCATCAGGCGTATGTGCATAATCTACGATTACGATAATTCCTGATTCTGTTTTGAATGTTTGAAAACGACCATCAACATTTCCAAGTGTACTCAATGCTTTTAGAACTTCTAATTCATCTTGTCCTAAAATTGACGCCACACCAAAAACTAATAATAAATTATATGCATTGAATTGACCAATTAATGATGTCCAGAATTCTTTTCCATTGAATTCTAATTGCATTCCATCAAATTGGTGTTCAATAATTTTTCCTTTAAAATCTGCATCAGTTTTTAGTGCGTACAATTTTTTCGTAGCAACTGTATTCTGAAGCATTACTTTTCCGTTTTTATCATCTGCATTCGAAATCGCTGTAGACGTTTTTGGTAAATCGTCGAAGAATTTCTTTTTTGCTGCAAGATAATTTGCAAACGTTTTGTGATAATCTAAATGATCATGTGTGATATTCGTAAATCCAGCCACTTCGAAATGCAAACCAGCAATTCTATTTTGATGAATTCCGTGCGAAGAAACTTCCATAAAAGCAAATTCGCATCCTCTATCTACCGCTTCACGAAACATTTTGTTCAATGTCAAAATATCTGGCGTTGTATGCGTAGACGGAATCACTTCACCATCAATCACAATTTTAATTGTCGAAATTAATGCACAAGCATAACCTAATTTTGTAAACAATTCGTACAACAAAGTTGTCGTTGTTGTTTTTCCATTCGTACCTGTAACTCCAACAAGTTTTAAATCTTTTGTTGGATTTCCATAAAAGTTAGAAGCTAAAATACCTAATGCAATCGTTGAATTTTCAACTTTCACATACGTTATTCCATCAACTAAATTTTCTGGCAAAACTTCACAAACAATTGCTTTAGCACCTAAACCAATCGCTTTTTCTATATACTGATGACCGTCAACTGTAACTCCATTTACAGCGACAAAAACATCATCGTTTGATACTTTTCTTGAATCAAATTGAATATTATTGACTTCAACTTTTGTTGAACCAATCGTTTCTGAGATGGAAACTTTATATAATAAATCAACTAAATTTCTCATCCTTCCAACATTAAATAAATTGTCTCACCCTTCTTAAATCTTGTTCCCGCAGGAATGGATTGATTTGTTACTTTTCCAAACCCTGAATATTGTACATCTAATCCTAAATTTTCTAATACCGGAATTGCTTTAGATCCTGTATGACCAGTCACATTTGGTACTATATTTTTAGAATTACTAACATTAATATCATCTCCTTTTTTAAACTCTTTCACCGCGTTCTTTTTTACTAAATCGCGTGGCAAAGGTATGGGAGTTTTTGAATATACCCAATCGGCAATTTTCTTAAAAACCGGAGCAGTTACACTACCTCCATAAAACCCTTTGGCTGTATTTGGTTTGTGCACAACTACGATACAAGAATACTTTGGTTTTTCTGCTGGAAAATATCCTGCAAATGAAGCACGATATTGCATTCCTTTACCATCTCGCTTCCAATAATCAACACGAGCTGTACCAGTTTTACCAGCAATATCATAATTACTATTACTAATAATACGTCCCGTTCCTTGTTCTACTGCACCACGAAGCATTTCTTGCATTTGCTTTACATTTTCCAAAGACGTTAGTTGATCTACTAAAACAACAGGTTCGAAAACTTTATCAGGTTCACCTTTACGCGTGATTTTATCCATAAATAATGGCTTCAACATTTTACCATTATTTGCCACGGCATTGTAGAAAGTCACAATTTGAATTGGAGTTAACTGTAAACCATATCCATAACCCATTACAGGCAACGTAATATTACTCCAAGATTTACTATCTGGACGGTGCATAATTGGACTTCCTTCTCCAAGAATATCTACTCCAAGAGGCGAAGTCATATGCCATTTATCCATTTTTTTGAAGAAAGCTTTCGGGTTTTCTCCGTAATATTTATTTATAATTTTAGCTGTACCAATGTTAGACGATTTTTTCATCACGCCATCTACAGTCAATGTTCCATAACCGTGTGTATCTGTAATCGTACGACCATAGAATTTATAACTTCCACCTCCCGTTTCTACTGTCGAATTTTTATTGATAAAACCATCATCCATTGCAGCTAGCAACGAAACCGTTTTGAAAGTAGATCCTGGCTCTGCAGCTTCACCAACCGCATAGTTATAATCGTCGATATATGTTCCATCTTTTTTGCGAGATAAATTCACAATTGCACGAACTTTCCCTGTCTGAACTTCCATCACAACAACACTTCCGTGTTGCGCTTCAAATTCAGAAAGTTGTTTGTACAAAGCATCATAAGCAACCATTTGTAAATCGGCATCTATTGTTGTGTAAACAGATGAACCTGCTTGAGGCTCTTGCTCCCAACTTTTCATTGGTTTCCATTTTCCACGTCCCATAAATTGCTCCCAACGACGACCTTCAATACCGCTTAATAAGTCAGAATAAGCTCCTTCTAATCCAACTTTTCCACGTTGATCATCGTAACCAATTGTACGAACACCAATATCTTGAACAATTAATTCTCGTTTTGATTCAGTTTCATGAATAAACCCACCTTTGTTTTGACCTTTGTTGAAGATTGGAAATTTTTTGATGCGCTGATATTGCTCATAATCCAAATCTTTCACCAACATCATGTAACGATTTTTCTTTTTACGTTCTGTAGAAAATTTGTCGTAAAAATAAGAGGGAGATTTTGTAAACATCTTACCTAAAGAATCGGCAAGATTGTGCATTTCTGTTTTGAATAATTCATCTTTGATCACCGTCAAATCCACATAAACATTGTGTTTTGTAACAGTTGTAGCCATTAATGCGCCATTAGAAGCATATAAATTACCACGTTCCGCCGTAACGGTATCTAATCTAAAGTTATTCTTTTCAGCAAAACGCTCTAATTCAACCCCTTCTACAATATTAATTCGAAACATAAAAACAATAATAAAGATGGCCCAAATCGCAAGCGCGCCGGCAAATACCCATCCTTTGATGACAATATTGTTTTTATTTTTCGCTGACTTCGTCATAAACTTTGTCTACTATATAATAAGGTTGTTTATCTGGAATTTTCAAACCATACACTGCCGTACGCTCCAAAATTTCCGTTTCTAATTGCATACGCATCAAATCGCGATGCTTATCTGTATATTGAGATTTTAAATCTTCTACTTTATCTTGCAATTCAGCGATTCGAACCACTTTTCGATCAACTAAATGCGAACTCGAAATACTCAAAAAAGCCAAACCTACCAGATACAACATAAACTTCCAGTTTTGTTCTGAGCCAGTTTTGATTAAAAACTCACCTCTCAACAAACCTGTAAAAGTTTTTTTCTCTGGTAATATTTTTTTCTTTTTTGCCATTCCTATTTATTAATCCTCATTACGAACCGCAATACGCATTTTCGCACTACGCGCTCTTGGATTTTCATTAATTTCTTCTTGTGTTGGCACAATCACCTTTGATTGCAAAGGTTTGAAAGGCGCCGACCAATTTCCAAAAACATCACGTTCAGGCTCTCCTTCAAACATTCCGTTTTTCATGTAGCGTTTTGTTAAGCGATCTTCTAACGAATGATACGAAATAATCACCAAGCGACCACCCGGTTTTATCACTTCTCCACATTGCGTCAACATCTCTTTCAATGCAGCCATTTCATCATTTGCTTCGATGCGTAATGCCTGAAACATTTGAGCGAAAAATTTATTTTCTTTCATTTTTGGAATGAATGAAAAAATCTGCTTCAATTCATCAATTGTATTGATTTGTTTATCCGCTCTTGCTTTCACAACTTCTCTCGCTAAACGATACGAACCTTGCAATTCTCCAAAATCATAAAAAACACGCGCAAGATCTTCTTCTTCGTATTCGTTAATAATTGTTTTGGCAGATAATTTTGCATTCTGATTCATTCGCATATCCAATTCTCCATCAAAGCGAGTTGAAAAGCCTCGTTCTGGTGTATCAAACTGATGAGAAGAAACTCCCAAATCACCCAAAACACCATCAACTTGCTTTATTCCACGAAATCTTAAATTATTTTTCAAGAATCTAAAATTTTGCTCAACTAACTCAAATCGATTATCATCAATTTTATTACGAACAGCATCTACATCTTGATCAAATGAAAATAATTTTCCATTTTGATCCAAACGACTTAATATTTCACGTGAGTGTCCTCCACCCCCGAACGTACAATCTACATATATACCTGATTCGTTAATAATTAACGCATCAACACTATCTTTTAATAATACTGGATTATGATATTCACTCATCTTCTCCTAAATTTCCCATTACATCTTCTGCCAAAGAAGCAAAATCTAAATCATCTACATTAATCGACTCTTCATATTTGTCTTTATCCCAAATCTCGATCATGTTTACAGAAGAATTCAGAACGACTTCTTTATTAATTTCTGCAAATTTCACTAAATCTTTTGAAATCTGTAGCCTTCCATTTGCATCAACTTCGACAATTTTTAATCCAGCCGTAAAAATTCTAATAAAATCATTGTTTTTCTTCACAAATCGATTCAATTTATTCAAATCATTCATCACTTTTTCCCATTCTTTCATTGGATGTAGTTCTAAACAATTTTGAAACACAGATCTTTTCAACACAAAGCCATCTTCCAAACATTCAGCAAGTTGTTTCTTCAAACCCGCTGGTATTGGGAGCCTACCCTTTGTATCTACCTTACACTCATATGTTCCAATTAATGAATTCATGATAGAATTTTTTCAAAAATAAAGAAAATATTACCACAAATTACCATTTTTTACCACTTTTATTGAAATAGTTATCAACAATTTAAAATTTAGTATCAGATAGTTATGTTTTTTCTAACGCAAACCCTATGTATAAAATGAGAAATAATGTTTATATAGACCTTGTTTTGATAAGTGATTAATATGGATTGTTAAAGTTTTTCATATAAACCACGAAATAAAAAATATAATTAATTAAATTTGTCGACTTAATATCGAGTAAATGTTTTTTAGCTTAAAGAAAAAAGATAAGTTCTCTTACATAGAAGAAGGAGAGGGACAACCAATTGTTTTGCTTCATGGATTAATGGGTGAACTTAGCAATTTCAGCTCACTTACAAATTATTATGCACAAAGAGGATATAAGGTTTTCGCACCAGAATTGCCATTATATTCTTTATCTGTCATCAATACTAATATCAAAAATATTGCAAAACATGTTGCAAATTTTATTGAAGAAGTCGTTAAAGAACCAGCTATTTTAGTTGGAAATTCTTTAGGAGGACATATTGGTTTGATGGTTTGTCACAGACATCCAGAATATGTAAAAGCACTTTGTTTAACAGGAAGTTCTGGTTTGTACGAAAAATCTTTTGGAGAAACTTATCCAAAACGTGGTAATTACGAATATGTAGAACGTAAAACGCGCGAAGTTTTTTACGATCCTGCTATCGCTACAAAAGAAATTGTAGATGATGTTTTTGACACTGTAAATGACAGAAATAAAGCTATCAAAACTTTATATATCGCAAGAGACGCAATCAAATCTAACATGAAAGATGATTTAAAAGACATCAAAATGCCTGTTTGTTTGATTTGGGGAAAACAAGATAATGTAACTCCACCAGAAGTTGCAATAGAATTTGAAGAAGAATTACCAGACGCTTCTTTATTTTGGATTGATAAATGTGGGCACGCTCCAATGATGGAACACCCTGAATTATTCAACGAAATTTTATACAAATGGCTAATCGAAAAACAATTAGATCCAGCCACTAAAGCATAATTATGATTAAAAAAGCTGAATTCGTAAAAAGTTCGCAAAAATATACAGATTGTCCAGATCCTTTCAAACCAGAATATGCATTTATTGGGCGTTCTAATGTTGGAAAATCGTCATTAATCAATATGTTAGCAGATAAAAAAGCATTAGCTAAAACTTCTGCAACTCCAGGTAAAACTCAATTGATTAATACATTCGAAATGGACGACACTTGGTATTTAGCCGATTTACCAGGTTATGGTTTTGCTAAAGCACCAAAAGGTGTTCGCGGTGGTTTCAATAAAATGATTTATGATTACATTGAGTTTCGCAAGAACTTGGTGAATGTTTTTTTATTGATTGATTCTCGACACACGCCTCAAAAAATAGATTTACAGTTTATGGAATGGTTAGGAAACAAACAAATTCCATTTGCAATTGTGTTTACAAAATTAGATAAACTAACGAGTACACAAATGCAAAAAAACTTGAATCACTACAAAAACGAGTTGTTAAAAACTTGGGAAGAATTACCAAAAATATTTACAAGTTCGGCTTCGAGTAAAATTGGTAAATTAGAAATCTTAGGCTATATTGATAGTTTGAACGAACATCTTGTAGACGAATTCAAGAAAGAACAATACAAAAAAGAATATTAAAAAAGTCGGAACGTTGTTCCGACTTTTTTGTTTATCACTCTCCTAATTCAGCAGATTTTGTTTTCAAATCATTCATACAAGGCTCAATCACTTTCATTAATCGTTCTTGTAATTCCGGCGATGGATTTTTCATTTGCATCATTTCCGCGTATGTAAACTCATCCAACATTTTATCCGTCGAACAATCACAATATTTTGTAATTAATTCTTTTTTTGCCGCAGATATCCCTGGTGTTATTGCCGCTTGTTCACAAGCCGTCATCGCTTGCGATTTTTCCTCCGCATTATTCTTATCGCCTTTAGCATTACAGCTAAAAATTGTTAATCCAAAGATTAATCCTAAAATAATTTTCTTCATAGGTAATAGATTTTAATCTTGTTAAGATAATGATTATTAATTATTTCACAAAATCATTCACAGCTTCAACATAACCTGGTAAACCTTTTCCTGAAATAATTTTCAGACAACTTTCGCCTGTTACACTATTTTTTCTGAAATCTTCGCGCGCATAAATATCCGAAATATGAACTTCTATCACTTTAGTCGTAATCGCTTTTATCGCATCTGCAATCGCATACGAATAATGCGTATACGCACCAGCATTCAAGATAATTCCGTCATATTTAAAACCAATTTCGTGCAATTTATCAATAATATCTCCTTCGTGATTTGATTGAAAATAATGCAACGAAACTTCTGGAAATTGTTTTCTCAATTCATGTTCAAAAAAATCTTCGAAAGTTTGTGTTCCATAAATCTCTGGTTCGCGAACGCCAAGTAAATTTAAATTAGGTCCGTTTATAATTTGTATTTGTTTCATTTTCTTTATTTTATAAATTAAAATTCCTTTTTTTGATCGAAAAAGTTTAATTTTTTCTTTTTTTTAATCAATTTTTTACTTTTTATTAAGTTTTGGCACAAACCTTGTATATATACAATTACCAACCTATTATCATATAAACCAAAAAAATCAACCAAACCTTAAAATCTCAGTTAACAAATGATTAACTGGGATTTTTAATTTTAGTACCCATACTTTCCCTTCCACTTTTGATTGAGCGATTGTTTATCCACTTGCTCTCGTTTATTATTTCCTGGCTCATAAAAAGTCGTCCCCGAAATTTCATTTGGTAAAAATTCTTGCTCAGCAAAATTTCCTGGAAAATCGTGCGAATATTTATATTCTTTTCCATAATCCAAATCTTTCATCAACTTAGTTGGTGCATTTCGTAAATGCAACGGAACGGGTAAATCGCCGGTTTGTTTCACAATTTGTTGCGCTTTACCAATCGCTAAATAGGTCGCATTACTTTTTGGAGAATTCGCCAAATAAACCGCACATTGGCTCAATAAAATACGAGATTCTGGATAACCAATCACCGAAACAGCTTGAAATGTATTATTCGCCAAAATCATTGCAGTTGGATTTGCATTTCCCACATCTTCGGAAGCTGAAATCAACATTCTTCTCGCAATAAATTTCAAATCTTCACCACCTTCAATCATTCGAGCCAACCAATAAACCGCTCCATTTGGATCTGAACCACGAATCGATTTGATAAAAGCCGAAATAATATCATAATGCTGTTCTCCCGTTTTATCGTAACGTGCTAAATTTTGCTGAATACGTTCATGTACAATTTCATCATTGATGATGATTTTATCTGTTGGAGAAAAACTATTAATCACCAACTCCAAACCATTCAACAATTTTCTTGCATCACCGCCCGAATATCTTAATAATGCATTTGTTTCAACTAATTCAATATTTAATTTAGATAAAACTGTATCTTTTTTTATAGCTCGTTCGATTAAATCAACTAAATCTTCTTTTTCGAGATGTTTCAACACATAAACTTGTGCACGCGAAAGCAAAGCTGGTACAACTTCGAAACTTGGATTTTCGGTTGTTGCTCCAATCAACGTCACCAAACCAGTTTCTACCGCTCCCAACAAACTGTCTTGCTGCGATTTATTGAAACGATGAATTTCATCTATAAATAAAATTGGATTTTTCGTTCCCGAAAACAAATTTTGATTCTTTGCTTTTTCAATTACTTCACGTACTTCTTTCACACCAGAATTTATGGCGCTCAACGTATAAAATGGTCGATCAGTTAATTCGGAAATTAATTGTGCGAGTGTCGTTTTTCCTGTTCCTGGCGGTCCCCAAAAAATCATCGAAGCAATCATATCATGTTGCAACATCATTTTTATTGGTCCGTTTTCGCCCACCAAATGCTTTTGATTAATGTATTCTTCAAGCGTTTTTGGACGCATTCTTTCAGCTAAAGGCGCATTCATAAAATCTTGTTTAGATTTCAAAGTTAGGGAATGTTTTGTCAAAATGAATGATTTTTTGGGCGACATATTTTGGCATTTAGATTTATTTTCTTTGTGTTAGAATAAAAATTAAAATGATGAAGAAAGCGTTAGAATGTGCTTTAATTTTAACAAGAAAGCACCAACTTTTGGGTGATAAAATTGCTTTATCAACTGATTATTTGAAAAAGATTGAACTAAAAGATAAGCAATCAGAAATCAATAAACAAATGATTGAGTTTTTGGTCGAATTGCAAGAATTTGTCGAATTTATCAGAGTTAATCAAGAACTTAGATTGATGTATGTTGAATTGGTAAATTATTATTTCACGCAAATTCATCATCAAATTAATTTTTATGAAATTGAATTGGATCGTTTAGAATTTGAATCAAAATTCTCTATCAATATGATTAATCAATTTAATCAAAGCGAAAAAAATAATGAAATAAATTCGGTTCAAGAAAAACTAAATTTATACTATACGATTATTAATTCGTAGAAAAACGTTTTCGGCATAATTTTTTATTGTAAATTCGACTTAATATTTAGAATTTGAAATGAAAAAATTAACTATGTTTTTTAGCTTAATGATTTTATCATTAAGTTTTGCATTTGGTCAACAAACAGAAAAACCAAAAATTTATAGCGAAGAAACAAATCCGAAAGTAGATATTGCGAATGCGGTACAAAAAGCTTCTGCAGAAAATAAACACGTTTTATTACAAATTGGTGGTAATTGGTGTGCTTGGTGTGTGATGTTTGATAAATTGACAAAAGAAAATCAAGAAGTAAAAGATTATATCGCGAATAATTATGAAGTGGTTCATGTAAATTATTCTCCAAAAAATAAAAACGAAGAAACATTAGCCGCATTGAAACATCCAGAGCGTTTTGGTTTTCCTGTTTTTGTGATTTTAGATGAGAAAGGAAATTTAATTCATACACAAAATTCGGCTTATCTTGAAAGCAAAGAAGTGAAAGGACATGATCCGAAAGTTGTGTTAGAGTTTTTACAAAACTGGTCTTACAAAGCATTAGATCCAGCGAGTTATACTAAAAAATAATATGCGTTAAGCACGTATCGTATAGAGAATCAATCTGCAAAAGCATAAACTTTTTAGATTGATTCTTTTTTATTTCGGTTATTGATTAACTTTGCGAGATGAACAAGATTTTGGTTACACCATTTATTCTGTTGGTAAGATTTTATCAATTAGCGATTTCTCCTTGGATGGGAAGCAATTGTAGATATCAACCAACTTGCTCTTCTTATATGATAGAGGCGCTAAAAGAACATGGTTTGCTAAAAGGTTTGTGGCTCGGAACAAAAAGAATTGGTCGCTGTCATCCTTGGGGAGGACATGGATACGACCCTGTACCTAAAAAGAAAAATTAATGATTAACTTAATTTCGTTTATCGATTGGGATCCAAAACCTTATTTATTTGAAATAGCAGGATTCAAAGTACATATTTACAGTTTATGTTGGATAGTTGCCTTTGTCGTAGGCTGGTATTTGATGTCGAACATTTTCAAGAAAGAAAATCAGAAAAAAGAATTACTTGATCCTTTATTCCTTTACACATTTATTGGAGCAATTGTAGGTGCAAGACTTGGAGAATATATTTTTTATGATCCAGCAGCGTTTATCGAACGACCAATCGAAGTTTTCTTACCTGTACAACATTCACCAGGACAAAGTGCTTTCTTTGGTCTATTACAAGATTACGAATTTGTAGGATTTAGTGGACTTGCAAGTCACGGAGCAGCATTGGGTGTCATTTTAACTTCCTATTTATTTAGTAGAAAATATTTGCATCGCAATGTATTGTGGTTATTAGACCGTATGGCTGTTGTTGTTCCTTTTGGTGGAGCTGCGGTTCGAATTGGAAACTTTTACAACTCAGAAATTGTAGGAAAGGCATCAGAATTGCCTTGGGCAGTAAAATTTCATCAACAAAGTTTAGGTTATGGAGAAGTAATTCCTCGCCATCCAGCTCAAATTTATGAAGCGATAGGGTATGTTATCTTAGGAATTATCATGCTTTATATGTACAACAAAACAGATAAGAGAAAATATTTAGGAGCCTTGTTAGGCGTATTCTTATTTTTATTATTTTTAATACGATTTGTTGTTGAGTTCTATAAAGAAAATCAAGGTGAAGAAGCAGTTGCTCAAATGTTGAATATAGGATTAAACAACGGTCAAATCTTAAGTATTCCTTTTATGTTAATCGGTTTATACTTATTTATCTCATCTAAAAATAGATTAGATACCAATCAACCTTAGAATTATTATAAACTTAGAAATAAATTTAAACTTATGGGATTTTTTAAAGAATTTAAAGAGTTTGCTGTAAAAGGCAACGTAGTAGATTTAGCTGTCGGTGTTGTTATCGGTGGTGCATTTGGTAAAATTGTTACTTCTTTAGTTGAAGATATCATTACACCAGCACTTTTAAATCCAGCTTTGAAAGCCATTCATGCTGAAAATTTAGCAGCATTAGTAATTCCAGGAACAGCCATTAAATATGGTAGCTTTTTAGCTGCTGCTATTTCTTTTACAGTTGTTGCATTTGCTTTATTCGTAATGATTAAAGGAATTAACAAGTTGAAAAAAGAAGCTCCTGCTGAAGAAGCTGCTCCTGCTGGACCAACACAAGAAGAATTATTGGCTGAAATTCGTGATTTGTTGAAAAACAAATAATTCGTTTTCATTCAAATGATAAAAAAAAAGGATCGCAATTGCGATCCTTTTTTTTTCGATTATTTTCAAACTACTAAGAAGCTGATTGCATTTGCATTTCTTCTCCACCTCCCATTTCTTCTCCATTTGAACGTTGTTGTTTACCACGTTGCTCTTTCTCATTTGTATTTTTGAAACGATACGTAAATGAAAGGTTAATAGAACGTTTCATCCAACGCATACTTTGATAGTTTTCTGATTCTTCGTAGAAAGTTGTTTGCTCTCTTTTACGAGAATTGAATACATCACGAACATTTAATGTTAAAGAAGCTCTCTTTTTCAATAAATCTTTTGATAAAGATAAATCCATTGATAAGTTATCTTCTGTTTTTTGTTGAGCAGTTTTCATTCCTCCCATATAATTACCTGCAATTTGTAATTTAAAATCACTTGGTAAAATAAAGTTTGATGATAAACGTCCACGAGAACTAAATCCATCTCCTTTGAAACTTTGTGTAAATTCTTTCGACTCTGTAACTCCTGTATCTGGATTTAAATAATCTGAAATTATTGCTGAGTAAGAACCTGTTCTATTGTATCCAAATAAGTTGACATTAAACATTAAATTCCACCATTTGAAAGGACGATAAGTAGCAGTTAAATCTAAACCATAACGGTCTTCATTTCCTGCATTAACTGGCATCGTTTCAAATGCTTGATTATATGGTTTTAAAGGATTTCCTGATTCGATATAATTATATGTTTGGAAATCATTAATCACATCAGTTGTTCTTTGGTAGAATAAACTTGGTGTCACCATCAATTTACCAACTGTTGCGATATACGATAATTCGAATGAATTAGTATATGTTGGATTAAGATCTGGATTACCACGACGAACATCTAATGCATTTACACTAGAAAAATATGGCATTAACATGAATCCCATTGGACGACGAACACGACGAGAGTAGCTTAATTGCATCTCATTTTTATCTGTCAATTTATAATTCAATGTTAATGTTGGGAATAAATCTGTATATTTTTTTGAAATTGTAGTTCCTTCTGAATGATTTGCAATTTCCATATCAGAACTTTCTAGACGTAAACCTGCAAAGTATTGGAATTTTTCTCCAATTGCATTTCCGTATTGCACATATCCAGCATATACATTTTGTTGATTATCTATATCAGCTAAGAAAGCTTTATTTGGAGTTTCTGTTCCGTCCGTATTAATTGTATTATTTCCACTATTTGTTTTCGTATCACTCAAATCAACACGTGCACCTAGTTCAAATTTCCCTTTTTCTCCAATTGGACGAACATAATCTGCTGTAAAAACTGCAGAATTTTGAGTTTCTAAACTATATGTTCTTTCATTTCCTGTCAATGCATCACTTGCATTTAAATTACGAATAATTCCATTTTCGTCTTCTTTTTGGTACGAGTAACGTCCTGTAAAAGTAAACTCATGTCCTTTTGTATCAAAAGCGTGTTTGTAGTTAAAATCCGCATCAAAACTTTTTTCTAACTCTTTTTCATTTTCGATACGAGCTGTTTTATCTGTTTGATTCCATAATGCATCATAATAATAGTATCTAACATCATTAATATTATTCCCATTATTATAACGATATCCTGCAGAAGCTCCTAATGTATTTTTATCATCTAAATAATATTCACCTCCTAAACGTGCATTATAGTTTCTACGAATTCTATTGTTGTTCGTATCTGTTTTTCTATAATCAGAAATAATTCCATTCGGATAGTTTGTTGTCAAAGCATTTCCTTCCCCTTCTCTATCCATATAACGTGTACCTAAAGTAGTATAGATGTTATATTTTTTTGTTTTGTAGTTTAAGTTGACGTTTCCTCCAACCATTTTAGGAATACCTCCATTTAACGTTACAGAACCATTAAAACCTGTATTTGTTCCCTTTTTAAGGATGATATTAATAATTCCCGCAGAACCAGAAGCTTCATAACGTGCAGAAGGATTTGTCACCAATTCGATACGCTCAACATTTTCGGCTGGAATATTTTTTAAAGCTTCTGCTACATCAGAAACACCTAACATTCCCGAAGGTTTTCCATCAATCAAAAATTTTACATTATCATTCCCTCTTAATGAAACGTTTCCTTGTGCATCAACAGAAACCGATGGTACATTTGCTAAAGCATCAGATAGTGTTTGACCTTGCGACATTGGATCATTCGCCATATCATATACTTTCTTGTCCAATTCTACTTTATAAATAGGCTTTTCCGCTGTTACAACTGCAGCGCCCAATGAAACTGTTTGCGTCGTTTTTACAGTAAAAGTACCTAGATCTAATGCAGACTCTAAATTAACTTGTTTTTCTATTACATCGTATCCCAATGGCTCAATCACAATAACATATTGTCCAGCCTTTGCTTCTACTGTAAATTCTCCTTTTGCATCCGTTGCCGCTTCTGCCACAACTCCATCTTCCGAGCTTTCAAGCGATATTGTAGTATATTCTACAGGTTTGTTTTCACTTGATAAGACTTTCCCTTTAATTTTTAAAAGCTCTTGCGCATTCAATCCTGCACAAACACAAATAAAAATCAAAGCAAATAAACTTCTTAACCTCATTTGTTTAATTTTTCGTTTTGTAGTTTTATAATTTTACAACTTGTTTGACAATCCTTTTTGGAAAAGGTTTAATCGATTTCAAAAATAATTTCAAAAAATATTGGTCGATAATTCGTCTCAAATGTTACATCTTTTAAAAGATTTCATCATAACCGAAAAATTTTAACATTTATCGTTTTAAACCTTTTTATTTTTTTAAAGTCTTAAGAGTAAATAAAACAAAAAAGTTGATAATTATGAGAACAGCATTTTATAAATATGTAGGATTAGGATTAATTGCTTTCACTTTAACAACTGCTTCAGCGCAAGACAGAAATGAAGGATCAAGAGAGCAGAAATTACAACAATTAAAAAAAGATTTGAACTTGACAGATGCTCAAGTCATCAAAATCAAACAAATTGAGGATAGCTACAAAGACGAAAAAATTGAATTGAAACGAAAAATGAAAGAAGTTCGTGAAAAAGAATTTAATGAAATCAATGCTGTTTTTACGCCAGAACAAAAAGCAACATTGAAAGAATTACACGCCAAAAAACATCAAAATAAAAAAGGAGCTAATTAATAGCTCCTTTTTTATTTTAATAATTATTGTAACTTAATACGTTTATGCTTTTGTATAAAGCAACTGTATTACCATCACAATTCTAAGTTAGAAAAATAATTACATACATTCTACTGCCATTATGTTGCCTTTATCCTGCCTTTATGTTGGGAGTATCTAGCAAGTTTCAATAAAATCTAAAAAATCCCCCCGTTTTGTATATGTTATTCACATTTGATGAGCGTTAACAATTACCTCACCCTATGGGTGTACAAATCACCCTCCGAAATTATGGTTTAAGCTGTTATAAGCTCAATACCTGCTTTATCAGCTTTGTATTTTATTTTATTAATGAGTTCATAATAACTCCAGTTTCTTAGGACAAATCTTTCTTCTTTGGCAATTTCTATTTTTTCTTCTTGATCTAGAATAACTATCGTTCCTGCTTTTTTTTCAACGCAAAAATCAATTAACATTCTACTGTAAACATGTAGCCGATGATGAACATATTTACTCTCTGTATTTTTTAATTTTTTTGCTATTTTTAATTTTCTTGCTTTTCCTTTCCCTCCTTTGCAATAAGGCACTCCTTTTAGTATTCTTTTACGAGAAGCTTGTATCGCTAATCTTCTATATAAAAATTCTTCTTTGCTACCAATGGTTAGCTGAGATCTACCTATTTTTACAACCAACGGATATTCCAACGACAAAGAAACTTCTGCAATAATATCGGGTTGTAATTGATTTTTTTCTTTTTCAATTTCTACAGTGAATACCCAAAATATTTTATTTTTTTCTAATTTAATATGCGATCTACAAATTCTAATTTCTTTACTTACTATTTGCTCCAATAGCTTATAATTATCAATATAATCTCTTCCAAGATACGTTTTAAAAGGTATTTTATAAAGTTTAAAATAAATGTATTTTTTATCTGTATCATACGAGAATTTACTTATCCTCGCTATATTAAAAGGAATTGCTATATCTCGTTTAAAAATTTTTAATGAAAGTTCACCTTTCCAATACCTGACACAATCCTTCTTGAAGGATAGGTATAACGTATTCATCAAACTAGACAATATATACATTGGAACTTCGTCCTTAAAACGTTTTGAGAGTACACGATAAATGGTAGTCGACCGTGAACATTTGAGTATACCATCTTCATCTTTGTTTTCGTCTACTAATTTATATTTGATTCCGTCAGAGAAATAAAAAAAATCTTTCACCATTTCTTGCACATACAAATGAGAAACAATCAAATTAGCCGCTATAAAACATCTATTTTGCCATTTATAAAGCGTACTCAAAACTTCTTTTCGTTCTTCTTGAGTCGGTAAATCAGTAATTAGCTGTATTTTACGTGTTAAAAAAACTGTAGAATTTTCCATATTCAGTTATTTAGGGGGGTAAACTTATTTTGTTGAGACAATTTATAAGCAACTACAAATTCATTGTGCACTTCTTTCTGAGAAAGTTCTAATGTCTGAGCAATGGTTGTAAACGATTGTTTCTTCTCGAATCGAAGTTTTAAAATCAACGATTGTTTTTCGGTCATTTGATTTTGTTCCTTTTCCTTAGAAACTATTTTCTTTTTAGACACTAATACATCATGACTATTTATAAGGTTCTTAAGATCCTCTATTGCACTTTTAATCTCCTTACTCGTTTCTGAAACTCTTTTTCCCATTGCATTGGCAATCGCTTTGTATCTGAATCCATATTTCAAGCAGAGTTCAATCAAATGTTTTCTTTCACCACTTAATAAGGGTAATATTTTTCTAATTTCTTCATAATGTTGGTCATGTATTACTTTATCCTTTATGTTTTCTGCAACCTCTAACGGATCGTATCCAGTCAAATAACTATCATAATTCTCGTAACTATCTAATGAATGCACCGACCTAAAAAATATATTTTTAGAACTCTTATAATGAGAATAACAACTGTGTTTCAATACAAGTCGCGTGAAATAAAAGATATGTTCAGGTCTTTCTATGTTATCTCGATATTCCCATAATCTAAGAAAAGCATCTTGTACCAAACATTCTACAACAAATTCATCCGTAATTATTTGTTTACCAATCCAAAAAAGTAGTCTTTTATGTCGTGAATAGATTTGCTCCAAAGCTTTTGGATCGCCTTTTTTCAATAATTCATATTCTTTTTCTAGCATAATAAAGGTGGTTTTAATTATGTTTTACGTGATGCGTATTACGTTATACGTTTTTTCATAGTTTTTTAATTCAACATTAGTTTTAAAAGTCACTCCTTACCCTGTACATCGCGCCAACTTTGTTTTTAGGAAAGGGGTTTTTGTTTTTGTTTTTTCTTTATTTTCATTTTTTTGCTCATCCAAAAAACATTTGAAATTAAAAAGAGAAGCCATAGTATGGCTTAGGTATTCCTTTTCTTTAATGTCACTTTTTTTATTCATTGAACATCTATTTTAATTATTGGTATTCATATGCCCTTCGGGGAACAGTCAAAAAAACTAACGAAAAAAGACTTGGCTGTAAACCTCTCTACTAAAAATGTTCTCATTCCACTAAAGATTTTACAAACCCTACGGGCTAAAACCTTTTTAACGCTCCATTTAACCATTTTCTTAACGTGAGAGTTTTAATACCAGTTTATTCATCCTTTTTCAATATTCAAATTCGTTATCTCTTTCAAGAACGAATTCCAAAACCGTCATTGCTGAAAAGTCGAGTGTCAATTCGGCGTAAGGAGCGTTAAAAATGATTTACTGTTCGCATTTTATATGCGAATGATTTAAAGCATTTAGCGAATAGCCATTATTGACCGACTTGTAAGCACAGACTTGACTTTTTTGGTTCGTTTTTGTGTCAAGACAAAAATGAACATATAATTATTAATCAACTTGTAACAATTTTACCTAAGCTCCACAGGAGCTTCTCCTTTTAATTTCAAATGTTTTTTCATCAAGGAAAAAAAGAATGTAAAATTCTTTCTATCAGTT